>Ga0209512_1000076_pt1 | contig 233821 bp, 188 predicted proteins | sample frozenSSSSmetaG_FD_184142 | JGI IMG/M metagenome (GOLD analysis project Ga0209512, IMG submission 184142) | Glacier valley bacterial and archeal communities from Borup Fiord, Nunavut, Canada, to study Microbial Dark Matter (Phase II) -... | ecosystem: Environmental > Aquatic > Freshwater > Ice... | reverse complement strand
CGATGCCTACTACAACAACCAGCGCAAGCACTCGGCCATCGGCTACCTCACCCCCAACCAGTTCGAAGCCCAGCAAATCAACCTCAACTAACTAAGCGACTCTGGTCCAATATTGCGTTGCACCTCACACATCCCAGGACGCATCCTTCGTCAACGCTGTGCCGCCTTCCTCCATGATGACCGAAAGCTTCAATTTCCCGCTGCCAATCAAGACCACAATGTCCTGCGTCTCTCCCGCTTTGACTTCGATCTCTCTTTGCCCCTTGGCGTTACCATAAGTGGCCACGATAAGGCACGGGCCGGAGGGCAGGGTCATCTTGGGCTGGGCCTCGTAGCTGAAGCCCAATTTCTTGCGTTGGCCCTCTGCGTCTGGTGGGGAGAAGAGGTCCCAGCTCACGTCTTTGGCGATGGGCGGCTGGCCTTCGGCGCTGATGGCGCTGAGTTTGAGATTGCCGCTGCCAAGAATGACCTTCACCTCCTGCGGTGTGCCTTCTTTCACAGTCACCTCCACACTGGCGCTGGCGTTGCCGCGCGTGGCGGTCAGCAGGTAGGTGCCCGGAGCCACCTGCAGGAAAGGCTTCGCCTCATAGCTGAAGGAAACCTTGGCGCGATTTCCCTCAGCGTCCGCTGGCCCGAAAAGATCCCAGCTCACCTCCCTTTCAAACGCGACGCCACCTTCCTTGTCGTACGCCACGGCCTTGATCCCCGTCTCCGCAAAGACGACTTCCTTGGTCACGGTTTCGCCGTCCTTCACAGTCAGACTGACTTCGACGGACTTCGCCCCCAACTTGGCGCTGAGGGTGTACTTGCCCGCCTTCGGCAGCTCGGTGCTCCAGTGTCCGCCGCTTCCCGTGGCGATCGCGTTTTCACCGCCGCCTTCCGTAAAGACCTGAAAATTCACGCCTTCGATCAAGGCACCACCCGAGGACTTTTTGGCTTCGACCACCAGCGTGGTCACCGGCTTCGCCACCTGCTTCATCGCGGCTTCGAGCGAAGTCTTCAGCGACGCGGCGTCCTTGGCCGCGAGGTACATGCCACCCGTCTTTTTCGCCAGACATTCGAGCCCGGATGACTCACCCGGCTTGAGGTCAAAACCGATCACATGACAGGTGAAATCGATCCCCAGGCGCTCCAGTTCCTCTGCAGCCATGCAGGGATCTTTGTCACAGGTCTCCACCCCGTCGCTGACCAATATCACGGACACCTTCGCTTCCTCAAATTTCAAATACTTCGCCGCCTGAATCACCGCTGCTGTGAGCGGCGTCTTGCCTTTCGGTTCCAAAGCAGCCACCTCTTTCAAGATCGCTGCCGAACTCCCAGTCTGCGGCGGCACCAGCAGTTCGATGTCCTCGCAGTCGCCTTTTTTGCGATGTCCATAGGCTATGAGGCCCAGTTCCATCGCCGGATCAATGGAGCCGACGATGTCGCTCACCACCTTCTTCGCGATGTCGATCTTCACACCTCCCGGCACTTCACCGTACATGCTCCCCGAGGCGTCAAAGACGATGATCGCCCTGGAGGCGGGCGCTGGTTGCTGGGCCAAAACACCCGATGTTCCGATGAGCAACGCCCATCCCGTCAACACACTCGTAAAGCAGCGATTCATGCGATGTTTTCCTTGGTTTCGTGAAACAGACCCCAAGTATTCGCATGTCGTTCACCGAATAATGTCTAAAAGCTGAAAAAAATGCGGTGTGGTCCAGGCTCAAATCAAAGCCTGCAACTGCCGCAACGCATCGGCAGTTGCCGGAACAGCCCCGTGTTCCGTCACCAGCGCCGTGACCAGAGACGCGGGAGTCACGTCAAAGCCATCATTACGCGCCTGAGTTCCCGCCGGAGTGATCAGCACCTCCTCACGCATTCCTGCCGCATTCAATCCGGGCATGTGCGTCACCTCCCGGGCGCTGCGCTGCTCGATGGGGATGTCTCGAATGCCGTCCGTGATCGTCCAGTCGATGGTGCTGACGGGAGTGGCCACGTAAAACGGCACGTCATGCGCTTTGGCCGCCAGCGCCTTGAGGTAGGTGCCGATTTTGTTCGCCACATCCCCATGCGCCGTGACGCGGTCCGTGCCCACGATCACCACATCCACCAGCCCGCGCTGCAGCAGGTGCCCCGCATTGTTATCGACGATCAAAGTGTACGGCACTCCATGCTCTTTAAGTTCAAAGGCCGTCAGCGAAGCCCCCTGGCCGCGTGGGCGCGTCTCACTCACCCAAACATGCACATTCATGCCAGCATCATGCGCCTGATAAATGGGAGATATCGCCGTGCCCCAGTCCACCGTGGCCAGCCAGCCTGCATTGCAGTGCGTCATCACATTCAGCGGCGCAGAGGCATCGGCCTTCTTCGCTTGAATCGCTCGAAACAATTCCAGCCCATGTTTGCCGATGGCGTGATTCGTCCGCACATCATCCTCACAGATGGCCAGTGCCTCATTCCAGGCTGCATCTGCGCGTTGTTCCACATCGAGCGGTGCCACGACACGCTTCACCCGGTCCAGCGCCCACCGCAGATTGATCGCCGTGGGACGCGTGGCATGCAGAACTTCATAGGCCCGTTGCAGCGCCAAATCTGTGGCATCATCCCGCAGCGCAAAGTACAAACCAAACGCTGCCGTCGCACCAATCAGCGGCGCACCACGCACGCGCATCACTTGGATGGCCTCGGCCGCGTCTTCCATCGTCTGCAGGTCACGCCATTCCACTTGGTGCGGCAGAAAGGTTTGATCGATGATGCGCGCGCTCCGTGACGAGTGTTCGGCTTCGATGGAGCGGTGCGGCTGTCCGTGAATGTTCATGCAATGGAAATTTCGGCGAAGGAGGTAATGGCAGGATGATCGTGATGCGGCGCCGGTTTGTTTCCAGGCCGAACCGCGAGTGCAGTGAACATGCCAGCGTTTCGCGCCTCATTCAATTCCTCCACAACATCGCTGATGAAGAGAATTTGCTCCGCCGGCAGGTCGCAATCCGCCGCGATCGCCCTGTAGCTGGCGCTTTCGCGTTTGGACCCTGTCGTGGTGTCGTAGTAGCCTGTGAAGTGCGTGGTGAGATCACCACGCTTCGTGTGCGCAAAGAAGAGCTTCTGCGCATGAACACTGCCGGAGGAGTAGATGCGGATTTCCAGGCCCTTCTGGCACCAGCCTGCCAGCGCCAGCGGCACATCATCAAAGATTCGGCTGCGCAGCTCGCCATTGCGAAATCCCTCCTCCCAGATCATGCCCTGAAGCTGCTTCAAACCGGTCACCTTGGCGTCCGCTTCCATCAGTCGATGCACCGCCGCCTCGGCCTCGGCAGGAGAAGCAAAGGAGTCGACACCTGCATCACGTGCCAGTTGTGAAATAAGCGCCGTCTTCCAATGCATGCCGAGATACGTTCCAGCATGCTGTCGCGCATACGGAAACATCACGTCATGCACAAACGCCAGTGGCGAGACGGTTCCCTCGATGTCCAGCAGGATCAGTTTGCCTCCAAACGTGATCATGCGGCGATGGCCGCAGCCTGCTCAATACGGAAACCTTTGGCGGCGAGGGGATTGGGCCCAAAGCACAGCGGCTGATACCCGCTCGCAATCGCGTTGCCGGTGTACAGTGGCGTCCATCCAGCCTTTTCGCGGAAGAGGCGTATCGCACGGATGGTGCGGTCGGCACACAGATCAAACCAGTGCTTCGTGCCTGCAGGTACATTGATGAGATCTCCCTCTTCGATCTCAATGGAAAACACCGGATCCCCATTTTCCGGATTGATGTAAAAGATGCCGTGCCCTTTGACGATGAAGCGCACCTCATCCTCCGCATGGCGGTGCTCCTGGTTAAACTTGTTCAGCATCTCCTGCAGATTGGGCACCTCCGGAGTCACGTTCACCACATCCGCCGTGATGTAGCCGCCACTCTTCATCAGGGCTTCCACCTCGGGTGCATACGCCGCCAGGATTTCCTCCTGCGTGGCATCGCGGTCGATCCGACCCGCCACCTGCCAGCGTTCGTAATGAATGCCGTGGGGCAGAAGAAAACTGCGGATGCTGTCCGCATCGTCGATGACTCGGTCTGCGGAAGGAATGCGGAGGTAGGCCATGGAAGGAGTGCTCGTTAAAACGAGCCGAAGAGCAAACGCTTCTGTGTGACGACTTCGAAGAGAAACTCCAGCACCTCAATCTGCCGCCGCGCAGCCGCGATGTTCTCCCCCCAGGTGTAGAGGCCGTGGCCTGCCATCAGGAAGCCATGGCGCAGCACGCTCGCAGGATCTTGCAGTCGTGCATCAATCACCTTTGCCAGCGCAGCAATGTCCTGCGTGTTGGGATAAATCTCGATCCATGCATCAGACTCATGCGTGCTGATTCCAGCGAGCCCCTTCAGCATTTCATAGCCCGCAATCCGCAGCCCGCCGTCCTTCAGAAAATGCTCGCTCAAGACCGTGGCCGCCACCGAGTGGGTATGCAGCACCGCGCCCGCACCATGTTTCGCCAGCACCGTGTGCAGCAGTGCCTCGGCGGAGGGCTTCGGAAAATCCCCGTCCAACGCCTGCGCGTTTTCTTCCACCATCACAAACTGGTCTGGCTGCAGGCGGCCTTTGTCGAAACCACTGCCAGTCATCAGCAGCGTCAGCGGTTCACGGTCAATCACCACACTGTAATTGCTGCTCGTACCCAGCGACCATCCACGATGGTGAAAATCCCGCCCGCATTCAATGAGTTCACTCATCAAATGGTTGATCTGGCCTGTGACGGATGGCGGGGTGGCTTCTGTGGGCATTGAGTGTGATGATTCGAGCCTTGGCGGCCATGTCAATCGGGCCGATGTGGCAGAATCTCCACATAACGCCGTTCTCACTGCATGCTAGACTTCACAAATGTCGTTGGTTACTTTTCCCTATGAGTACTCCCACCAATGGCGATCACGATCTGGACATAGCCAAGGTCAACCAGCGCGCGCAGGAGATCGAGAGCAAGTTGCCCAAGCTCAAAAAAGTGTTCGAACAAACGAAGATCATGCTCAGCATGGTGAAGGACTACTGGGCGGGATCCTATCGCGAGATCCCCTATTGGGCCATCAGCGCAGTGTCCCTCGCCCTGCTCTATGTGCTTAATCCTGCGGACGTCGTACCAGACGTCATTGTCGGCGTCGGCTATCTCGACGATGCCACCATAGTCGCCTTCTGCTTGAAACTCGTACAGCGCGAACTGGAGCGCTACCAGGAATGGCAGGCCGCCCAAGCCAAGGCCGGCAAAGTCGTGGATGTCTAATACCATGATCTGTTGAATACAGGTCCGTTGCTCCGCACTTCACACCCCTCTGTTTGAAACCACGTGGAGGCAGTTTCACCTCCAAGGAAGCACCCGGCGCATTCCTGCCATGCAAGATAAGCGCGTGCCGCAGTGCTGGTAGGGAACCGCTGTGCGGGTCCGAAATTTTGGGTCTGTGGCTTCGCGGGCGTTCAAAAAGGTGCGCCGTCCTTGGAGTGTGGAAAGGCGGCGGGCGCGGTGGTTGGGCCGACTGCCGCCATGTCCCAATCCGACTGAGGCAGCTCTGTTTTACCGCCTCTCTGCTTGGGTCCGCATAGACTCTTTTCAGCTGCTGATGGTATAAAACCCAGCGCACGTAATGCAGTCCCGGCTTCAGCCGGTTCCGGAAAAAGCCCCGCTCTTCCAACTATCCCCGCACCACAAAAAAAACCGCCGTGCAGTCTCCTGCACGGCGGTTGTAATTCAATCAGTTCTGTCAGACCAGCTTACTTGGCAGGCGTGCCATAGACCTGAACTTCACAGTAGTGGTTCATGTCGTTGCTGGTGTTGCCATTGCTCCAGAGGCGCACATAGCGGGCCTTGATGCCCTTGGCATCAATCACGCGGCCATGGTTGGTTTCCACGTAGGCAGGATCGCCGCCCTTGCCCATGCCCGAGGTGTCGTCGTGGTCGGAGTTAAACAGGGTGGTCACACCCGTCTTGAACTCGGCATCGTCGGACACCTGCACTTCCACGTCGATGTAGGCCTGAGCCTGCTTGTGGTAGTGCCACATGGCGATCTTGTAGATGTTCGACTCGGCGCCGAGGTCGATCTGCACCCACTGTTTGCCGGGCATCAGTTCCACGAAGGAACCGTCAGCACCGTCGGCATCGCCATCGGTCACGAGGCTGAGTTCACCGATGATCGGTGCACTGTCAGAGCTGGTGACGGTCTTGCCTTTGGCAAGGTTGGTGGTGCCTTTCGGGACCATGATGGTCTTCACCACCTTGCTGGGGTCGGCCTTCTCAAGGTTCGGCAGCTCAGCAGGCACCGGCGTGCCGATGAACATGGGCTTCGGGAACTCGAGCGCGATCTCGACAAGATCACCAGCAGGAGCGGCGGCAGGGGCGTCGGCTTTCGTTTCTTCTTTCTTGCCGCAGGAGGCAAGGGTAAGGACGAGCGCGAGGCCCGTGAGGATGTGGAGGGTGTTTTTCATGGGGAATTTGGCTGGAGGTTGTGTGATTGATGAATTTCCGCGGCAGATCAGGCCTGGAAGTCTTCGGGCTTGAAGATGTACTTGCCGCCGGCGGCGGAGGCCTCGTAGGCCTTGAGCACCGTCACGCAGGATCTGAAGGCCGCTTCGACGTTGCAGGTAAGGTGCGCAGGATCTTTCATCTGCACCGCCTCGATGAAGTTCGCAACGTGCGGCGTATGCGGCTTGACCTTGAGTTTTCGGGCCAGTTCCCATTGGGAAAGCGCCTTGCTCTCACGCACGTCCGCGACGCTGACGGCACCGTAAGACGGTGGTTTCGGCTTTTCCCAGTCACGGGGATGTTCCCAGAACTTGTTCTTCGCCTTGTCAGCCGCCTTCATGATCGGCGGGTTCTCACCCAGGGCGTACGCCTCCCAGTCTTGGCCGGGTTCGGCGTAGAGCTGGTTGCCGTTCGTGTCGAGTTCGGAGATGATCGCTGTACCACCGACGCCCATGTGCTTTTCATACGCACCCTGGGAGCCCGTGGTGGTCAGCACCTGATAGTAGGCGCGCAGCGCTCCGGCTGCCGTCTTGAATTCGTAGATGCACATCATGTTGTCCGGCAGTTCGAACTTCGGGCGGCCTTCCGTGCCATCGAAGTAGTCCACGCCGCCGGAGGCAATGACCGAAACGGGTGTCGACTCATACATCCAGTTGAACATGTCAATCTGATGCGCGCCGAGGTCGGACAGCGGGCCGGCTCCATACTTGGAGAAGAAGCGCCAGTTGCGGTACTCTTCCAGGCTGTTGTAGCCGTGCTTCGTCAGCACTTCCTGAGAAATTTCATAGCCCTTCACCGCGCCCTGCGGGGCGCTGCCGGAGACACCACGGTTCCACTGCGCATACGCGTGGGTGATCCGGCCCAGCATCTTGCCCGGCTTGATCACGTTGTCGCGCAGGTTGATGTAGCGCGGATTGGAGTGGCGCTGATGGCCGATCTGGAAAATACCCGGGTTCGCCTTGCCGGCGCGCACCATGTCGCGTGCTCCCTCGATCGTGTTGCTCATCATCTTCTCGCAGTACACGTGCTTGCCCTTTTCCAGGCAGAGGCGCGAATACGGAGCGTGCATGAAGTCAGGCGTCGCGATGAACACCGCCTCAATCGAGGGCTCCTTGTCCAGCATCTCGTTGATGTCGTAGTAGACTTTGATCTCACCTTCGACCTGAGCCTTGTTTTCACCGAGGAAGCCGCCTTTGGTCTTGCGGATGGAGAACTCCCAGATGTCGCACATCGCGACCCACTGGATGCCAGGAACGTCTTTGGAGGCCACGCGCAGGGCATTGCCCTGCGCACCGCAGCCGACGAGCGCACACTTGACGGTGCGGCCTGCGGCGGTTTGCTGGGCGATGGCGCTCTTGCTGGTGGCGAGGTAGATTCCGCTGCTCGTCAGAGCACTGGTGCGGAGGAAGCCGCGACGGTCCATGAAACGGGACAGTGGCGCTGGGGAAGGGGAGGGAGGCTGGGAATTCATAGGTGCAATCAGGCGTGTGGGTTCACTGCCAATGACGACGTGAAGTCGTGGTTATGCCTTCTTGCGGGCAAGGATGCCGTCGATCGAGAAGGTTTTCGCCTTCGAGGTCACCAGCGCTGCGGCCACGATCAGAATGGAAAGACCGATGTTGCCCACCACTTCCGTGTCATCTGGCAGGGAGGCAAGTCCCATCCCCAGGGCAAGGAAGACCAAGCCGGCGGCTAGTAGGCCAAACTCAGTGAAAATGCCAATCGCCACCCAGATGCCGACGGGGACAAGAATGTAACCGATGGTCGCCGCGAACGCATTGCACGCCCACTCAGGCATGAAGCTGTTGTCGGTCATCAGCTTGGCCAGCGGGCCGGTTTTCTTTGCATAATTGTCCAGACCAAAGCTCACCGTCGGTCCGTTGCCCCAGCGAAACTTGTCGAGACCTGCCATAAACAGGCGCAGGCCGACCCAAAGACGGAGCAGAAGATGTGCAAAATCGTAACTGAGGCTGCCGCAGCATTTGGAGGAGGAAGAGTCGGACATGAGTGGGGTCTGGGTGGCTGGTTGAAGTGAGTCGTCGATTTTGAACCGGTGCCCTTGGAAATCCAGCAAAATTTAGGAAGTACATACTTCGCAGATGAGAATGACCACAGTGGGTGGAAATGCTGGATCACGCCCCTTTCCGGCAAATGTAACAATTTCAGTGTTGCAGGGGGGGATTCCGTGGCTTCTCGCTCAGCGTGCTTGCCATTCCGAGCATCTCCGCTTAAAAAAGACTGCTTAATTCACCCTTACTGATTCCCATGAGCTCCCTCTCGACTCCCAAACTCCCGGCCCAAGGCATCCTCGAACCTCTTGGTGACGAGGATCGCGACATTCTCAGCGGCTACGGCGAATTCCTGCCTGTGCAGCCTGGCCAGCACTTGATCGAGGAAGGGCAGCAGCAAAACAGCCTCTTCTTCGTCGTCTCCGGCAAATTCCACGCCACCGCCATGCGCGGCGGCCACAAGGTGCTCCTCGGCTCGATCCAAAAAGGTGAGACCATCGGCGAAATCAACCTGCTCGACCCCAATGTCGCCAGCGCCAGCGTCACCGCTGTCGAGTTTTCCCAGGTCTGGCGCATCGACGGCGCGACCCTCGAAAGCTACATCAACGAATACCCGCGTGCCGCCGCATGGCTGCTCATCGGTGTCGGTCGCACCATTTCCCACCGTCTCCGCGCGGTGAATGAGAAGATCGCCGCCTTCTACAGCGCCTAAGGCAGGAAAGTGAGGCGGATTGTTTTGCGCACGAATGAATCGTGCGTTGCAGTCCGCCCTTCACGATGGAAAACTTCCACATGTCTGGCCTGCTGCCCTTTCCTCCTCACACTTGGCTGGAAGCCATCCAGGTCATCTTCCTCCTGTTCGCCGGTCATGCGGTGATGGACTATCCACTGCAGGGCGAATTCCTCTCCACCTGCAAAAACCGTCATCTCCTGTATAAATTGCAGGATCCCTCCCGCCCGGTGCAGATCTGGCCCTGGTGCATGACCGCCCATTGCCTGATCCATGCCGCCGCCGTCTGGGCCATCACCGGCTGTTTCATTCTCGGCTCCATCGAGTTCGTCCTGCACTGGCTCATTGATTTCGCCAAATGCGAAAACAAAACCACTTTCGTTCAGGATCAGGCGTTGCACTTCATCTGCAAAATCGCCTACGTCATCGCCGCAATGCTCTACTGAGGTTTCCAGTTCTCCGTTCGCAGTTCACAGTTCCCATGCTAACAACAGGGAACTAAAAACCGAGAACAGCGAACTTTCGTTATGCAGCGCACCGCCATCCTGAACGTCGTCGGCCTCACCACCCGGCTCATCGGCGAGCACACCCCGGCCATCCGTGCCTTCATCGAGCGCAACCGCTCCACCCTCATCGAGCCCGTCCTCCCCGCCGTCACGTGCACGGCCCAGGCCACCTACCTCACCGGTCGCCTCGCCCGCGACCACGGCGTCGTCGCCAACGGCTGGTATGACCGCGACTACGCCGAGCACCGCTTCTGGAAGCAGCCCGAGCAGCTCATGCAGGGCGAAAAACTCTGGGAAGCCCTCCGCCGCGTCGATCCCCAGTTCACCTGCGCCAAGCTCTTCTGGTGGTTCAACATGTACTCCACCGCGGACATCTCCATCACCCCGCGCCCGCTGTACCCTGCTGATGGCCGCAAAGTCTTCGACATCCACACGCACCCGATGCCCCTGCGGGATCGCATCAAAAAAGACCTCGGCCCCTTTCCCTTCCGCCACTTCTGGGGCCCCGGCTCCGATATCAAATCCTCCATCTGGATCGCCGAAAGCGCCAAGTGGATCGAGGAAAAACACTGGCCCGGCCTCTCCCTCGTTTACCTCCCGCACCTCGACTACAATCTCCAGCGCGTCGGCATCGACATGGAGAAAATCCGTTTCGACCTCCGCCAGATCGACAACGTCGTCGGCGATCTCATCCGCTTCTACGAGACACGGAACATCAAGGTCGTCCTCCTCTCCGAATACGGCATCACCAATGTCGAGCAGCCCGTTCACCTGAACCGCGTCTTCCGCGAGAAGGGCTGGCTCAGCATCAAAGACGAACTCGGTCGCGAAACCCTCGACCTCGGCGGCTCCAAAGCCTTCGCCATCGCCGATCATCAGGTCGCCCACATCTACGTTAACGATCCCAGTATCCTCGCCAACGTCCGCAGCACCCTCGAAGCCACCCCCGGCGTCGCCCAGGTCCTCGGCAAGATGGAAAAACACCTCGTCGGCCTCAATCACGAACGCAGCGGCGACCTCATCGCCGTCGCCGACGCCAAAAGCTGGTTCACCTACTACTACTGGCAGGACGACCGCAAAGCCCCCGACTTCGCCCGCTGCGTCGACATCCACCGCAAATGCGGCTACGACCCCGCCGAGCTCTTCCTCGATCCCGCCATCAAGTGGCCCAAGCTCAAAATCGCCGGCAAGCTCGCCAAAAAAGCCCTCGGCCAGCGCATGCTCATGGACGTCATCCCCCTCGACTCCACCCTCGTCAAAGGCTCCCACGGCCGCATCCCCGAAGACCGCGCCGACTGGCCCGTCCTCATCGGCGACTTCGATCAGCTCCCCCGCACCGGCATCCTCTCCGCCCACGAAGTCTGCAACCACCTCTTCCGCCTCTGCTCCAGCGGCAACGGCTACGCCGGCGTTGCGCGCTAGCCTCCCGCCGTGATCTGCACCACCTCGATCACATCCCCATCATTCACGCTCGCTCCATCAATCTCCCTCGGCAGCAGCGCGATCTGATTCTGCTCCACCACCACAGGCTTGCCTCCGAGACCAATGATCTCCAGCAGCGACCGCACCGTCTGCGGTCCATCCAGCTCACGCTTCTCTCCGTTCAAAGTGATCTTCATAGCAAAAGTAGTCATTTAAGCAGCCAGGATCGAAGCATCCCAGTCCTTCCAAACAGGATCAAGCCCCTGCATCCGCAGCATCTCCGCCACACTCTGCGGTGATCTCTGATCCGCGATGCCAAACTGCCCTTCGGCACGATTCGACTCCGCCTTCGTCTCCACTTCCACGCGCTTGCCTCGCACCGTCAGGTGCAGGTCCTCATTCCCCGCACCCGTGTACCCGCCCGGCTCCGTATGGCTGCCGGCGCTCATCACCGTGATGCCCAGCGGTGCCAGCGCATCCCGCAGCGGCGCAGACTCACGCGTGCTCAAAATGATCCCCACTTCCGGGAAGATGATGCGGTAGGCGCAGATCGTCTGCACCAGCGCCCAGTCCGGAAAATTCGTCATCGGCGTGAAGCCCCCCGCTGCCGGCCGCAGCCGCGGAAACGCCACCGTGAAGCTCGCTTTCCAGCAGTGCTTGTACAAGTGCTCCAGATGCGCCGCCAGACGCAGCGCTTCCAGCCGCCAGTCACTCAGGCCAAACAGCGCGCCAATCCCGATGCGGCGAAACCCACCCGCATAGCCGCGCTCCGGGCAGGCCAGCCGCCAGTCAAAGTCCTTCTTCGGACCCGCCGTGTGCATGTCCTTGTAAATCTCACGGTCATACGTCTCCTGATACACCACCAGGCCCTCCGCGCCCGCCTTGACCATGCGCTCATACTCCGGCGCCTCCATCGGCCCCACCTCAATGCCGATCGTCGGCACAAACTCACGAATGGCCCGAATGCATTCCTCCAAGTAGCCATCACTCACGAATTTAGGATGCTCACCCGCCACCAGCAGGATGTTCCGAAACCCCTGCGCCACCAGATGCTTCGCCTCAGTCACCACCTGCTCAATCGTCAGCGTCACTCGCAGAATGGCATTGTTATCACGCGAAAATCCGCAGTAGCTACAGTTGTTCACGCACTCATTGGAGACATACAGCGGCGCAAACAGACGCATCGTCCTCCCAAAATTCCGCCGCGTGATCATCCGCGACTCCCTCGCCATCGCTTCGATCTGCGCCGGACCCTTCGGCTCCAGCAGCGCCGCAAACCGCTCCATCAGCGGCGTTTTACGCGCCGGGAGGGCATCAAGCGTGGGGATGAAGGACGTCAGCATAAGTGGGGGGCGGATATAATACGCACCCGCCGCCCCATGCAACGCCGGGAACCACAGCGAACGCCGAATTCAGCCCCAAAGGCGTCGGGGTCTCGCCCCCGATTCTTTTCTTCACCCCACATACTGCGTCATGAACACCTCATTCCCCTCCGCATCCCGAAAAACCCCCAGCAATATCGGCTCCCCCTCACGCTGCTGCGGCGACTGCAAAATCTTCGCCCCCGCTTCGGCAATCTTCTCCGCCATCACCAGCACGTCCTCATACTGAAAGCTCAGCCCCGTCGGATTCCGCGAGCCGTCATGCCCGCCATGCAGCGCGATGATCGCATCCCCAAACCGCAGCTCCGTCCAAAAATCGCTCACAAAGATCTCCTCCAGGCCGATCACATCGCGGTAAAACGCCACCGCCCGCTTCATGTCGGCGGCCATCAGCATAAACTTCACTTTTTCAGGTTTCATCGGTGGGAAGAATCGTTGTCGGGTTTCGCTGGATCTGAGGCGGCCACCTGGCTGTAAAACAGCGCTTTCTCCTGGGCAAAGCTCGCATCAAATCGTTTGCTTAACATCAACATTCCCCCCGCAAAGAGCATCCAGATCAGCCCTCCTGCCAAAATCACTCCTGGGGAAAACCACAGTATCCACGTGTTTTCGATGAACATCTGTGCGGGATCTTGGGCATCGTAGTAAACGCCGACCTCATCACCTCGCTTAAAATGATCTGACCGCGCCGCCCGCGATGATTGGGCCTTGTGCAAGCTTCCCCGCGCATCACGAAACTCCACCACCGGGTAATAGTTGATCACCTGCTTCGCCTGCGGCGATTCACCCGGGCTCCGCTTGCTCAGAATGCCGACCACATCAACAATCACGCCCGTGGTTTTTTCAGAGCCGTAAAGAAACCTTGCCGTGTTGGCGGTCCATATCAGCCCGGCACCTGCAATCAGCCCTCCAAAAACAATAAAACCCCACAGGATTCCCTGCATCGTCCATTTTTCAGGGGCCAGTTCGAACATGGAGGCGATGTTAGTCCCTTCAGGTGATCCGGCAAGTGAAGAACAGGCGCGAAACCATGCGCCGCCTTGCCATCCTCCTTTTCCAGCACCCCGCTTGGCCCCGGCCCGTTTCAGGTTACAATCGGCCATGCTGAAAAACACCGTCATTCTCATCATGGCCTCGGCCTTGGCCGCTTTGCTTTGGATCCGTTATGGCACACCGCCAGCGCCCGTTGTTGTGCCGCCCCCGCCTGATGCGATCACGACACTCTTGAAGCAAGCCCACGAAAATCCTGCATTGGCAGGCGCCTCCATCGGCCTCTGCCTCCTCAATGCCAAAGGCGAAGTCGTGAAGGATGCCAACGCCACCAGTGCCTTCATCCCCGCCTCCAGCCTCAAGACCCTCACCACCGCCACCGCTCTCGAAATCCTCGGCCCAGACTTCCACTTCACCACCGAGCTCAAATCGACCGCCCCCATCAAGGTTGGCGTCATCCAGGGGGATCTCGTCATCATCGGCGGTGGCGATCCCATGCTGAAGCTCGACGATCTCAAGGCCTGGACCGCCGATTTAAAACAGCGCGGCCTCACCCGCATCACCGGCGGCATTCGCGTGGATGCCAGCTTCTTCAGCGGCAGTCTCTACAACGACTTCTGGAACTGGGGAGACATCGGCAACGGCTACGGCAGCGGCGTATCCGGGTTGAGCCTCAACCACAACCGCTACATCGTCGTCTTTCGCGCAGGCCCTGAGGTCGGATCTCCCGCAGAACTCCTCGGCATCAATCTCGAAATCCCCGACGCCGCCTGGAAAAACGAAGTGACCACCGGCCCCGCCGATTCGGGCGATGGCGTGGTCATTCATGGCGGCGAAAACACCACCGCCATCCACCTTCGCGGTACCGTCCCGCTGGGCTCTACAAAATTTCAGGCCAAAGGCGCCGTGCCAGATCCGGCACGTTTTGCCGCACATCATTTCCGCGCCGTGCTCATGGCCGCAGGCATTCAGGTGGGCGGCCGCGCAGCCACCGCTCCCGCCACCCACTCGTTGCACAAACACCAGTCGCCCCCGCTGCTCGACATCATCAAAAGCATCCACGCCACCTCCGACAATCACGAAACCGAATGCGTCTTCCGCATGCTGGGCATCAAGGCAGGCAAGCCACCCGCCGACGCCATCCGCGATCACTGGAAGTCACGCGGCCTCGAATTCATCGGCCTGCGCATGGAAGACGGCTGCGGCCTCGCCCGCGCCGACTTCATCCGCCCGCTCGACCTCGCCCGCCTTCAGTACTTCGCTGGCACCGGCCCGCAGGGAGCCGCCTACAAAGCCTCGCTCCTCTCCAAAGACGGCCTCACCTGGAAAGGCGGCGCCATGTCCGGCATCCGCACCTTCACCGGCTACGCCAAAACCAAATCCGGCGCAGAATACTGCTACGCCCTCATGGTCAATCACTACACCGACGGCAAGGCCGTCTCCGAACTCAGCCAGCAAGTGATGGATGCAATAATGGGCTTGTAGAACGGACCGCCTCTCAAGAGGGCAGGGGCACTCAGTCAAAAGCATATGGAAACGCTCATTTCCGGATAGCCACTCCGCTGGCGGCGTCGGGCACTTGACTGTTATTTTCAAGTAGCAGGCGGCGCACTCTCCTTGCCTCTGCTCTCCCCGAAGCAATACTTTCTTTTTGAGAAGCGGTCTGCCGGGATTGAGCGAAATAGGGAATGCGGCTGAAAATGAAAACGCGGTGTTTCCGTGAGGAAACACCGCGTGGGAGTTTTGGGCAAAGCAGGGTTACTCGGACTTGAGGGAGGCCATGTCGATGGAGAAGCGGTATTTGACGTCGCTTTTGAGGAGGCGGTCGTAGGCTTCGTTGATCTGCTGGATGGGGATGATTTCGACGTCGGAGGTGATGTTGTGGGTGCCGCAGAAGTCGAGCATTTCCTGGGTTTCGGCGATGCCGCCGATGAGGGATCCGGCGAGGCGCTTGCGACCGAAGAGGAGGCCGAAGGCGGAGACTGGGAGGGGTTTGTCTGGTGCGCCGACGAGGGTGAGGGTGCCGTCGATTTTGAGGAGGTTGAGGTAGGCGTTGATGTCGTGATCGGCGGAGACGGTGTCGAGGATGAAGTCGAAGCTGCCGGTGTGCTTTTGCATGTCGTTGGCGTCGGTGGAGATGATGACTTCATCAGCACCGAGGGCGAGGGCGGAGTCCTTCTTTTTGGGCGAGGTGCTGAGCACGGCGGTGTGGGCACCGAAGGCGTGGGAGAACTTGACGCCCATGTGGCCGAGTCCGCCGAGACCGACGATGCCGACTTTTTTGCCTTTGAGATCGCCCCAGCGACGCATGGGGGAGAAGGTGGTGATGCCTGCGCAGAGCAAGGGGGCGACACCGGCGAGGCTGAGATTTCCGGGGACGCTGAGCACGAAGTGCTCGTCCACCACGATGCTGGTGGAGTAGCCGCCGTAGGTGACGGGGGCGGTGCCGTGTTTGTCGGGCGAATTGTAGGTGAAGGTGGAGTGCGGGCAGAACTGCTCAAGATTGGCCTGGCACTGGGGGCAGGTTTGATCGGAGTCGACGAGGCAGCCGACGCCGACGATGTCGCCGCGTTTGTGTTTTTTTACTGCGGAGCCGACCTGGGTAACACGACCCACGATTTCATGACCGGGGACGCAGGGATAGGTGGTGGGCATGGCGCTCCACTCATTGCGGACCTGATGAAGGTCTGAGTGGCAGACGCCGCAGAAGAGGATTTCGATTTCGACATCGCGATCGGTGGGGTCGCGGCGCGGGATCTGGAGGGATGCGAGGGTCGAGGTGGCGCTGGAGGCGGCGTAGGATTTGGCGGTGGGCATGATGGGAGGGTGTTTAGGAGTTGGGTTGAATGGATTGATATTGCTCGTCGGTGACGTGTTCGAGCCAGTCGACGACTTTGCCTTCGAGGCTTTCCTGGATGGCGATGTGTGTCATGGCGGTGGTGGGGGAGGCGCCGTGCCAGTGCTTTTCGCCGGGCGGGAACCAGACGACATCTCCGGGGCGGATTTCTGCGATGGGTCCGCCGAGGCGCTGCACGCGGCCGCAGCCAGTGGTGACGATCAAGGTCTGCCCCAGAGGATGAGTGTGCCATGCGGTGCGGGCGCCGGGCTCGAAGGTGACGCAGGCGCCGGCGGCGCGTGCTGGTGAGGCTGGCTGGAAAAGTGGATCGATGCGCACAATGCCGGTGAACCAGTCGGCAGGGCCTTTGCCGGAGGGTTGTGAGCCGTTTCGTTGGATTTCCATGATGACTTCGCGGGGTATACGTTTGGGGGGAGCTCGGTGGCTGGGTGATTGTGCGAGTCTTGCATTGAAGAGATGTGAGACCACGACTGCAACACCGACATTGGATTCAATGAGTGAGCTTGTGTAGAGTGCGGGATGGCACGCGCTTCTTTGAACGACATCGCCCTCAGGCTCGGCATTTCCAAGATGACGGTCTCGCGCGCCTTGCGTGGTGGGAAGCATGTGGAGGCGGCTTTGAGGGAGAGGATTGTACAAACGGCGGAGGAGATGGGTTACCGGCCTGATCCTGAGATCGCGAAACTGATGACGCACATGCGGCGCACGCGGCGTGTGGCCGCGCCGCTGACGCTGGCCTTTGTGTGGGCGGAGCGGAGTTCGCAGGAGATCGAACGTTCGTCGTGGTCGCAGCAGCTGGTGCTGGGGGCGCACCGGCAGGCGGCGAAGCTGGGTTTTCAGTTGGAGGAGTTTCATCTGGCTGCGCGCGGGATGACAGCGCGGCGGCTGTCGGAGATTCTTGAAGCGCGTGGCATTCCAGGGTTCATCCTCTCGCCGCTGGTTTCACGCAGTCGTGGGCATGTGTCGATGGCGTGGGAAAAATTCAGCACTGTTGTGATCGGCTTGGGCTATGCGCGGCCGCAGCTGCACCGGGTGCATCATCACCATTATCTGGGCATGATGAATGCGCTGCGGATGTTGAAGAAGCAGCGGTACAAGCGCATCGGCTTTTACTGCGGCAGCACGATCAATGAGCGGATGTTTCGGGCGTGGTCGGCCAGCTTTCTGGCGCATCATCCGCTGGCGAAGCCCGGTGCGCTGCTAGGGCTGCGTAAGTCACTGAGCCGCAATGATTTCCTGCAGTGGCTGCGCACGGCCAAGCCTGACGTGGTGATCGACGGCGGGCATCTGGTGAAAGACTGGCTGGCCACCCTGCCCGCCTCGCGCAGGCCGGACCTTGTCTCGCTGGGCTGGCGGGCGGACATGGCTGAGGTGCCCGGGATCGACCAGCAGGCAGATGTCCTCGGTGCGGCGGCGGTGGATCTGCTGGTGACGCAGTACCAGCAGAATGAGCGGGGCATCCCCGAATCGCCGCGGATTGTGATGACGGAGGGCGTGTGGAGACCGGCGAGGATGGGTTTTCATGCTTGAATCTTATCTCATTATATTACTCATTTTATTTATAGATGTGTAGCGCTTATCATTTCCTTTGAAAGCTAACACTGGTGTCGGGGGTGGGGGCTAAAACCCCTTGAGGAGGGTATATGAATAGACCGGGGTCTGTGGCTTCTTATGGCCAAGAATGGAATTACTGCATATCGTTTCCCAGAAATCACTGCTTTATGCTGGCTTGGCGGCCAGCCTCCTGTTTAGCGGCTGCCATCACAAGGAGGCTGAGCATGAGGAGAAGGAGGCGGAGGCTCAGATGATCCTGACCACCCCCATCAAGCGAGACACGATCGTCACGCGTGAATATGTGTGTCAGATTCGCTCCTGCCGCAACATTGAGCTCCGTGCGGTGGAGCGTGGCTACCTGCAATCCGTCTTTGTGAAGGAAGGCCAGCTCGTCAAGGAAGGCGAACCCATGTTCAAGATCCTGCCGCTGGTTTACCAGGCAGAGCTGACAAGCGCCGAGGCCGAGGCCCAGATTTCGAAAGTTGAGTATGAAAACACCAAGAGATTGACGGACAGCAAGGTGGTGTCTGACAAGGAGTTGGCCATTTCCAAGGCCAAATGGGAACAAAAAGTGGCGGTGGTGAACCTCGCGCAGGCGCACCTCGGCTTCACCAATATCAATGCGCCCTTTCCGGGGCTGATGGACCGCCTGCACCTGCGGAATGGCAGCCTGGTGGATGAGGGGGATCTGCTGACCACCCTGTCTGACAACAGCGAGATGTGGGTCTATTTCAACGTCCCTGAGGCAGAGTATCTGGATTACATGTCTGAAGAGCAGCCGGACGAGAGAAAGAAGGTCGAATTGGTGATGGCCAACGGCAAGATTTTCAGCCAGCCAGGACGAGTCAACGTCATCGAGGCGGAGTTTAACAATCAAACCGGCACCATTCCATTCCGCGCGGATTTTCCGAACCCGGACCGCCTGCTCAGGCACGGCGAGACGGGCAACATTCGCATGAACAAAATGGTCAGAGGTGCGCTGCTGGTTCCACAGAAAGCGACGTTTGAGATTCTGGACCATCATTATGTGTTCATCGTGGGAGCGGATGATGTGCTGGTACAACAGCGCATCCATATCTGCGAGGAGCTGGAGGATGTTTTCATCGTCAGCGAAGGTTTGACAGACAAGGACAAGATCGTTCTCGAAGGAATGCGGCAGGCCAGGAGCGGAGAGAAAGCAGTGTATGTTTTCAAGAAGCCCGAAGAGGCTTTCAAGGACATGAAACTGCATGCTGAATAATTATAGGATTTGACCCATGTTTACGAAGATTCTGCGCCGGCCAGCCCTGGCCATTGTTATCTCACTGATCATCCTGTTCCTTGGGGGGCTTTCGATGATCACCCTGCCGATCTCCCAGTTCCCTGATGTGGCGCCGGTGTCGGTGATGGTCACCCTGGACTACCCGGGAGCGAGTGCGAAAGTTCTGGAAGAGTCCTGTTTGATTCCACTGGAGCGCTCGATCAACGGGGTGCCCAACATGAAGTACATGACCTCGGACGCCACCAGTGCGGGGGAGGCAACCATTCAGGTGATCTTCCACATGGGGACCGACCCGAACCAGGCGACGGTGAACGTGATGAACCGCGTCAACCAGGTGATGAGCCGTCTCCCTCCGCTGGTGCAACGCGAAGGCGTCATCGTGAACAACCTGACGCCGAACATGCTGATGTACGTGAACCTTTTCAGCACGGACAAGAACGCGGACATGCAGTTCCTGTTCAACTACGGCTACATCTATCTCATTCCCGAACTGAGCCGTATTCGTGGTGTGGGACTGGCCAAGATCCTGGGCACGCGACAGTACGCGATGCGCATCTGGTTGAAGCCGGACCGCATGCGAGCCTACAACGTCTCGACGGAATCGGTGATGCATTCACTTTCGGAGCAGAGCTTGATCGGGTCGCCAGGGCGAATCGGGCGGGCGGACAGCAAGACTTCCCAGTCGCTGGAGTACGTGCTCACCTACGTGGGCCGATACAACACCGTCGAACAGTATGAGAACGTCATCCTGCGAGCCACGGAAGACGGTGAACTGCTGCGCCTGAAGGACGTGGCCTCCGTGGAGCTGGGCAGTGAATTCTACGATCTGTATTCAGACCTCGACGGGCTGCCCTCCGCAGCCATCGTGATCAAGCAGAGCTTCGGGAGCAACGCGAACGAAGTCATCAAGGAGATCAAGGCGAAGCTGGTGGAGATCAAGGAGAAGACGTTTCCGTCAGGGATGGACTACAAGATCAGCTACGATGTGGCCAACTTCCTTGATGCCTCGATTGAGAAGGTGCTGCATACACTGATCGAGGCCTTCATTCTGGTGGCACTCGTGGTGTTTGTTTTCCTCGGGGACTGGCGCTCCACACTCATCCCGACGCTGGCGGTGCCGGTCTCGCTGATCGGCGCGTTCTTCCTCATGCAGATGTTTGGAGTGACGATCAACCTGATCACGCTCTTCGCGCTGGTGCTGGCCATCGGCATCGTGGTGGATGACCCCATCGTGGTGGTGGAGGCCGTGCATGCGAAAATGCATGGGACGAACATCACCCCCTACAAGGCGACGCAGATGGTGCTGCATGAAATCGCCGGCGCGGTTATCGCCATCACGCTGGTGATGACAGCGGTGTTCGTGCCAGTGACGTTCATGACCGGTCCGGTGGGGGTCTTTTACAGGCAGTTCTCGATCACCATGGCGGTGGCCATCGTGCTCTCCGGCGTCATGGCGCTCACGCTGACGCCCGTGCTGTGCGCGATGATCTTGAAGAAGTCCGAGCATGGCCAAGACCATGACGACGGTCATGGCCACAAGAAGCGCAAATGGCGCGGGCCGATCGCATTGCTGCTGGCCGCCTTCAATCATGTGTTTGAAAAGGTGACGGACATTTATGTCGCCATCCTCAGACGGATTGTGCATCGGCGACTGATAACGTTCACGGTGCTGGGGATGGCCGGTGCTGCGATTTACTTCATCAACGAAAAACTGCCCGCAGGCTTCATTCCGGCGGAGGATCAGGGAATGATCTACGCGATTCTGCAAACGCCTCCAGGATCGACCTTGGAACGCACCTCTGCGAAGTCCACCGAGCTGCAGCAGCTGGCCAAGACCATTGAAGGGGTCGACTCCGTGTCATCGCTGGCGGGCTACGAAGTGCTGACGGAGGGCCGCGGATCGAACGCCGGCACGTGTCTGATCAATCTGAAAAACTGGGAGGAGCGCAAACTGACCGCACCACAGATCATCGCGGAACTGGAAGAAAAATGCAAAGCCATCTCGGGTGTCACGATCGAGTTCTATGAGCCTCCGGCGGTTCCCGGCTACGGTGCAGCGGGTGGTTTCTCGCTCCGACTGCTGGACAAGACCAACACGGGTGACTACGACAAGCTGCAGGTGGTGAACGATGAGTTCATGACGGCGCTCGGGAAGCGCAAAGAACTCCGCGGCCTCTTCACTTTCTTCAGCGCCAACTATCCCCAGATCGAGCTCGTCATTGACAACAAAGTGGCGATGCAAAAGGGGGTCTCGATTGGCAAGGCGATGGACAACCTTTCCGTCATGATCGGCAGTACGTACGAACAGGGCTTCATCAAGTTTGGCCAGTTCTTCAAGCTGTATGTGCAGGCACATCCGGACTACCGGAAGCTGCCGAAGGATCTCAAGGACATGTACGTCGCCAATGAAAAGGGCGAGATGGTGCCGTATTCGGCATTCATGAGTCTGAAGCCGAAGCTGGGCTTGAATGAAATCACCCGTTACAACGCCTACCCGGCACCGTCCATCCAGGGTGCGCCGGCCGCAGGTTTCAGCAGCGGTGATGCCATCAAAGCGATCCAAGACGTGGCGAAGAAGACTCTGCCGCGAGGCTTTGACATCGGCTGGGCCGGTCTCTCGTTTGACGAGGTGGGACGAGGCAATGAGGCGATGTATATCTTCATCGTGGTGCTGATGTTCGTTTACATGGTGCTTGTGGGACAGTACGAAAGCTTCACCCTGCCGCTGGCCGTGATCCTCTCCCTGCCGGTAGGTGTCATGGGGTCCTTTGCGCTGCTTAAAGCGATGGGGCTGGACAACGACATTTATGCGCAGGTGGGCATCATCATGCTGGTGGGCCTGCTGGGCAAGAACGCCATTCTGATTGTCGAATTCGCCTCCCAACGGCATCATGAAGGGCTGTCCATCCTTGAGTCGGCCATTGAAGGCGCCAAGGTGCGCTTCCGTCCAATTTTGATGACGTCCTTCGCCTTCATTGCGGGGATGATTCCGCTGCTCCGGGCGCATGGCGCTGGCGCCATCGCCAACAAGACGATTGGTGCCTCGGCAGCTGGCGGGATGTTTTTAGGAACGGTTATCGGCCTGCTTGTCGTTCCCGGACTTTATTATATCTTCGGCACGATCGCAGCCCGTGGAAAGCTTCTCCCAGATGAAGACGATACACCGCTGAGCGAACTCGGAGAGTACGGCCATCATGAACATGCAAAACCTGCAGAACAAGCTCCTAGCATTTAATTTCGTTTGTCTAATCGTCATGGTGCAGGGGTGCTCTTCGGTGCTCCGTCGTGACCCTTTGCCATCGAGTGATCCGCCGCTGCCTGCCAACTTTCCGGACACGGCGGGAACGAAAAACTCCGCCGTGATTGGATGGAAGGAATATTTCAAGGATCCAAACCTGACGTCCCTGATTGGCACTGCTTTGCAGAACAATCAGGAATTGAACATTCTGCTGCAGGAAATCGAGGCATCGAAGTCCGAAGTGCGTGCGCGCAAAGGCGCCATTCTCCCCTTTGTCACCGCAGGCACGACCGCCGGGCTGGACAAAGTGGGCAGGCATACGGCCGCCGGAGCTGCGGAAGACAATCCCGCCAACGAAATTGCAGATGGAACAGTCATCCCCACAAACATGCCCAACTTCGGCTTCTCTGCCGACTTTGACTGGGAAGTGGACATCTGGAGGAAGCTGCGCAACGAGCGGGATGCCGCGATCCTGCGCTACCTGGGCACCCAGGAAGGGCGGAACTTCATGATCACGAACATCGTCTCTGAGATCGCCCAGACCTACTATGAACTGGTGGCGTTTGACAACCAGCTGACGACCCTGAAGCGCATGATTGAGATTCAAAAGAATGCACTCGAGGCGGTGAAGCTGCAGAAAGCGAACGCCCGGGTCACGGAGCTCGCCGTGCGCCGGTTTGAGGCGGAAGTGCTCAAGAACCAAAGCCATCAGTTCCAAGTTCAGCAGCAGATCACGGTGGCCGAGAACAAGCTCAACTATCTGGTGGGTCGCTACCCCCAGCACGTGACGCGGAAGTCTGAGGGCTTCGAGCAACTGATGCTTGGCCGTATCAACACCGGACTTCCGGTCGAACTGCTGCGGAACCGTCCGGACGTGCGGCGGGCGGAGCTGGAACTGGCGGCAACCGGACTGGATGTGAAGGCTGCGGCGGCGAGATTCTACCCCTCCCTCAGTCTCAAAGGAGCCTTGGGATTGCAATCCTTCTCGCTGGAGTCCGCGTTTACCACCCCGGCTTCGCTGGTTTATGGTATTGCCGGCAACGTGATGGCACCGCTCATCAACCGGAGTGCGATCAAGGCAGCGTTCCTCGGTGCGAGCGCCCGCCAGATCGCGGCGATCTACACCTACCAGCAGACGGTTCTGAAAGCCTACGTCGAGACGGTGAACCAACTCTCGCAGATCAAAAACTACGGCCGCAGCTACGATCTCAAGGCCCAGCAGGTGGCGGCTCTGAACGACTCCATCAACATCGCCGGCCAGCTCTTCTTCAACGCCCGTGCGGAATACACCGAAGTGCTCCTCACACAGCGTGATGCACTCGAATCCAAGATTGATCTGATCGAGCTGAAGCAGGAGCAGCTCAATGCATTTGTGAAGGCCTACAAGGCCCTCGGCGGCGGTTACAACCGCGCGGCTGGCGGCTCGGGCAACTCCACCAAAATGGCGGTGCCTAAAGTGGTGGGTGAACTCCGTGGCGGCCGCTAGGCTGACGCTGGTTTAATCAGCGCTCCGTCTTCAGCACCGCCCATATAAAAACGCAAAGGCTCTTGTTTTGCCAGGCAGGATGGCTTTGGTCGTGGCCCACCATGAAACCACGCCTTCTTCTCGCCGCACTCGCCCTGGCCGTCTCGATTCCTGCTTTCGCTGATGACTTCGTGTCACTCTTTGACGGTAAAACGCTCACGGGTTGGAAGAACCCGTATGAGTGGGGCCAGATCGATATTGTGGACGGGGAAATTCATCTCACCGGCGAGAAGAAATTCTTCGTGGTGACCGAGAAGACATACGGTGACTTCATCTTTGAAGGCGACATCCTGCTGCCAGCAGGCCAGGCCAACAGCGGATTCATGTTCCGGGCACATGTGGAGAAGAACAAGGTCTTCGGTTATCAGGCGGAAGTGGATGGGGATGCGAACCGCAAGTGGAGCGGTGGCTTGTATGATGAAGGCCGCCGCATGTGGTTTGCCAGTCCGATCAAGGGCAACAAGGAAAGCGAAGCCGCCTTCCGCGCCCGCGCCGGTGATGCCTTCAAGCGCAATGACTGGAACACCTACCGCATTGAATGCCGTGGCAAAAGTCTGAAAATTTTCGTAAACGGGGTGCTGACCACGGATGTGGAGGACGACAAGGATGCGAGCGGCGTGATCGCCATTCAGCATCACGGTGAGAAAGGGCAGACGTACAAGTTTCGGAATCTGCGTATTCAGGAACTGAAATAGGGAGGAGCGTCGGACGTGCGAATGCACGATGCCTGATGACCTTTTGCACCAAAAGGCACTCGGTTACGGGCCTGAAGGAGCAAGGCGTGGAGATACGCTGCGCGACGGTGCTCCTTGCAGCCCCAGCTGGTAACCATGGAGTGTTACGCCCCTTCTTCATGCTGCGTGCTGTGAAGTCGCCTCGCCTCGTCGAAGCCCGAACGGGAGTGCGGCTGCGATGGCTGCTCGTTCGAGCGTTTTGTGGTGCGCATGAGCTGACTGACCCCGGAAAGCGGTAGCTGTTCTCGTTTCAAAGTTATTCATCGACCGGCGGAAGAGGGGGCCTCTTTCAGCCCTCAGTCGCCGACGGTTGAGAATAAAATTTGCAGCGCCTGCTCGTCATTCACTCCTTCCTGTTACCGTAACAAACAACCCATGATTGCTTTCCCCCCCGGTTCTCGTTTAAAACAGCCCTCAACCATGAAATCCGTCCTCCTAGCCACCCTCCTCACCCTCGGCTCCGCCAGCGCCCAGCCGCTCTGGATCGAAGCCGAATCCTTCTCCACCCCCGGTGGCTGGGTCCTCGACACACAATTCATCGATGCCATGGGCTCCCCCTACATCATGGCCCACGGCATGGGCAAGCCCGTCAAAGACGCCTCCACCGAGATTGACCTCCCCGCAGGCACCTACACCCTCTGGGCCCGCACCAAAAACTGGGTCGGCCCCTGGGACGCCAAAGGCACCCCCGGCCGCTTCGAGATCAGCGTGAACGGCAAAAAGCTCGACCACGAATTCGGCACCACCGGCAAAGACTGGCAGTGGGAAAAAGCCGCCCCCGTCAAAATCTCCGGCAAAACCACCCTCAGCCTCCACGACCTCACCGGCTTCGATGGCCGCGTCGATGCCATCATCCTCAGCAAAGACGACTCCTTCACCCCGCCCAACGACCTCGCCGCCACCAACAAGCTCCGCCGCCAGCTCCTCGGCCTCCCAGACAAAGCCCCCGAAACCAGCGAGTTCGATCTCGTCGTCATCGGCGGCGGCTACTCCGGCATGGGCGCCGCCATCTCCGGCGCACGCCAGGGCTTGAAAGTCGCCTTCGTTCAAAACCGCCCCGTCCTCGGCGGCAACGGCTCCAGCGAAATCCAGGTCTGGGCCATGGGCGGCACCCGTCGTGGCCTCTATCCCCACCTTGGCGAGATCGTCGAAGAGTTCGCTGATCGCGCCAGCAACAGCCCCGCAGCCACACCCCAGGAGTTCAACGACAAGCTCAAAGAAGACACCGTCAACGCCGAGAAAACCATCTCCCTCCACCTCAACACCCACGTCTACGGCGTCGAAATGAGCGCCGACAAAAAGAACATCCGCAGCGTCATCGGCCTCGACACCAAGACCGGCAAGGAAACCCGCTTCGTCGGCAAGTTCTTCGTCGACTGCACCGGTCACGGCAGCGTCGGCGCACTCGCAGGAGCCGAGTTCATGATGGAAGAAAAAGGCCGCATGGGCATGAGCAACATGTGGGTCATGCAAAACCTCAAAAAGCCCGTCACCTGGCCCGCCACCCCCTGGGCACTCCCCCTCACACTCGAAGACTTCCCCGAGCCCAAAGCCCTCGCACCCGTCGGCAAAAAGAACGCCGAAAACATGAAAGGCTACGACCTCGGCTACACCCCCGTCCCAGCGCCCGAAGACTACGTCCACGGCGAATGGTTCTGGGAAAGCGGCTTCGACAAGCACCCCATCAACGACCTCGAACTCATCCGCGACCACAACTTCCGCGCCGTCTATGGCGCCGTCTCCGCCCTCAAAACCCTCAAGGCAGACAAATACGCCGACTTCGATCTCACCTGGCTCGCCTACATCGGCGGTCCCCGCGAATCCCGCCGCATCGTCGGCGACATGATCCTCAACGGCGAAGACATGGTCAAAGGCATCATCCATCCCGATGGCTGCGTCCCCACCACCTGGGATCAGGACCTGCACTATCCCAAAGAGCAGTACGCCAAAAACTTCCCCGACAATCCCTTCATCAGCCGCGCCGAATTCGGCAAGCACACCGACCGCAAAAACGGCTACCCCGTCCCCTACCGCTGCTTCTACAGCAAAGACATCGGCAATCTCTTCATGGCCGGCCGCACCATCTCCGTCGAGCGCCACGCCCTCGGCTCCACCCGCGTCATGCGCACCTGCGGCATGATGGGCGAAGTCGTCGGCAAAGCCGCCTGGATCTGCGTCCGCCACCACACCAGCCCCCGTGGCGTCTATGAGCAGTACCTCGACATCCTCAAAGACCTCATGAGCCAGCCCGGCGCCATGCGTCGCGACACCCTCGAGGCCGATCTCAAACTCCCCCCCAACGCCAAAAAACTCCCCGACCTCCCACCTCCCGGCACCTCCGCCGACAGCATCGACCCCAAGAAACTCGAAGGCCTCGTCATCGACGACACCGAAGCCGAACTCACCGGCAAATGGGCCCACGGCGAAGGCCTCAAGCCCTACGTCGGCAAGCACTACAGCTACGGCTCCGACAAAGACGCCAGCGCCCGCTTCGCCTTCAGCGTCAAGCAGGCCGGAAATTACGAAGTCCGCATCTACTTCCAGCCCCACGAAAACCGCGCCAAAACCGCCCCCGTCACCCTCCTCACCGCCGACGGCGAAAAGACAGTGACCGTCGATCAAACCAAAGCCCCCAAAGACCCCCAGGGCGCCTACACCCTCGGCACCTACAAATTCACCGCCGGCGAAGAATCGGCCGTCATCTTCCGCACCACCGGTGCCAGCGGCAACGTCCACCTCGACGCCGTCCAAATCCTCCCCGCCAAGTAGCCCAGTTGCGCCGCAACTGGAGACTCGTTCCCTGTCCTGAAGGGCCGTGGCGAAGACAACCTGGGCATCGCGCATGCGCCAGCAAAGTGGTCCGCACACTCCGTGTGCGGTGCTCCGCAATCTCCCGCCCCTCCGCATAAAACCGCCCTTCTCCTTCCCGATCCCGTAGGGATCACAGCCGGTAGCCAGGGGTAAGCTCGCGCAGCGAGCGCCACCCCTGGAAAGCCAGTCCCCAATCCGGGAAGCAAAGACAGCGCATCCTTCCTACACCGCGTCCACCAGAAGCGTCTGCCCGCCACCCCGCCCGCCGCGATCACCCGCGCCCAGCTGCGAGCATCCCGCTGCCAAGCTCCATATAAACCCACCAAGCGGGATTGCTCCGCAGGCGCTCAGCGCACGCGTCAGCGTTCCGGAGAAGTGGGATCGTCACGCACCCTCACCTCACCCTCTTCAGCATCTCCAGCGTCTGCTTCGTGATCTTCACCGACGCCTCACGCTCCACCCGGTTCGTCCCCAGCCATGTCTCATAGCCGCCGAGCTCATGCTGCGCCGGCGTCGGCAGGTACCCGTTGCTGCCGTTCGCCAGCTCAATCGTAAACGTGTCCTTGAAAGGGCTGCGCGCCTTGATCTCCAGCCCGATCTCCGTGAACACTTCAAACGGCACCGCCGTGATCCCCAGCTCGCCGATCCCAAAAGCCTGCGTCACCACCTTGATCCGGTCCGGCTTCGCATCACGCGCCGCCATCGTGCGCTCAGCGTAGGGCAACTCCAGCTTGTGGACTGGCGCGGCATCCTTCCCCTTCGCCAGCACGCCTTCAGCCCACTGGATCATCTCCGGCGTCGGCCGTCGCACCGCCAGCTCCAGCTCACCCGCCGCAGCCTTCAGCGGCACCCAGTCCTGATACTTCAGCGTCGCGTGCACCCGCTTCACTTCCTTCGCCAGATCATCCGCCACCAGCTTGATCTTCTCATACGGCTCCCGTTTCACCGCAGGCGTCTTCCCGCTGTAATCGTTGTTGTTCACGTTGCCACACGGACCATTCGCCAGAATGCCCACAAACGGCGGGTCCTGCCGTTCCGCACCCAGCTCCACTTCCACGCGTCGGCAGAACTCCCCAAAGTAATCTGCCGACAAATGCTCCGGCACCACCCCACCGACATAGTGCAGCCAGTAGTTCGCCATCAGCGCGATCTGCCGTCCATCTCGCGCCTGCACCGAGAGGCAGTACACCTCCGGATTCGTCGGCCCCGCAGGCCCCGCCAGCCGCGGCCGTAGCAGACTGCTCGGATTCATCACCGCACGGTCCTGTCCGCCAAACGGGTTCGGATTCGTCACCCCTTCCTTCAACAGCCACCGGCGGTTAAACACATGCTGCGGCATCTGCCCCGTCCCCCACGCGATCCGCGCCGGTTCCAGATTATGCAGCGCCCGCTTCACCCCATCCACAATGCGCGACACGATGAACGTGCGGTAATCCATCGACGGATCCGTGCTCTTGATCGCCGACACGCTCGAATGCGTATGCGTTGCCGAGAACATCATGTTCGCCACCGGCAGCCCCGTGGACTCATGCAGCTTCGCCTTCGCCTCATCCCACACCTCGCGCCCCAGCGACACACTGTCCGCCACGGCAAACGCCAGCTTGGTCGCGCCATCATCCAGCACGAGGCACCGCACATGCAGTTCATCATGCACATGCTTCGCCACTGGCCTCGGCGCAAAGTTCCCCACGATCTCCATCCCCAGCGGCGGCGTGATGTTGCTCGTCGCCGCCCCCGCCTTTAACAAAGGCCCTTTGTCCTGCGCGGCAGCAGCCAGCGCCAGACCGAGAAACACAAAACCACCCAGCACAGACTTGATCATCATAGTCAAAAACAACGCCGCCCACACACCCATTTCATCACCCAGATCATGATCCTCCACCTCAGGCCCAGACAAAAGCTGTCAGACCTGCAAGGCCTGAACCCACCGCAGCCGAGGATGCCAATCCACGACCTCTCACGCTCCCCAAATCCACAACCCCGCAAAGTCGCATAACATTGACATCTCCACAGCGCATCGCCCATGCGCCAGCAAAGTGGTCCGCACACTCCGTGTGCGGCGCTCCGCAATCTCCCGCCCCTCCGCATAAAGCCGCATTCTCCTTCCCCCGATCCCGGAGGGATCCAAGAAGGTAGCCAGGGGTAAGCTCGCGCAGCGAGCGCCACCCCTGGATAGGCATCCCACCCTCCGGGAAGCAAACTCAACGCCTTCGCCACAAACCGCGCTTACCAGCAGCGTCTGCAACGAACCTCCGCCTCATTCATTGCAGGACACGCCCCCCCTGACCGATGCCTGCTTCCGTCCATCACCCCTACGCCACCCCGCGCCGCCTGCTAAACAGCCCATACTTCGGACTGAAAACATACGCGATCACAAAGAACACCCCCAGCACCACAATGATCGTTGCACTCACACTCCACCCCAGCGGATACGACAAAAAGAACGCTGCCACAGACCCAACCGCCCCAATAATCCCGCCACCCCAAAACAGCGTGCGCGCATTGTTCGTCAGCAGATAAACCGTCGCCGCAGGAGCCACCATCAGCCCCACGCTCAAAATGCACCCCACCGCCTGCAGCGATGAAATCAGTACCAGAATCGTTACCGCAAACGTCGCATAATTTAAGAGCCGCACCGGCACACCCAAGCTCGCCGCAATGTTCGGCTCAAACAGATAGATGAGAAGCGGCCGTTGCAACGCCGTCAGCGTGATCACCGCAATCGCGCTGATCCCAAACGCGATCCACAAATCCGAGTCCGCCATGCCCACGATGCTGCCAAACAGCCACTCATCCAGCTTCTGCCGCATGTCCAGATTCTTCAAAATCAGCACCCCACCCGCAAACGCCGTCGTGTACAGCACCCCCATCGCCGTGTCCTGATCCAGCCGCGAAGTGCGGGAAAGAAAGATCGACCCCAGCCCCACAATCAGCGCCGCAAAAATCGCCCCCGCCAGCGCGCTCCACTGCGTGAGTCCACCAATCAGCACCGCCAGCGCAATCCCCGGCAGCAACGAATGCGACAACGTCCCAATCTTGAGCGCATCCTTCCGCAGCACCACAAACGCACTCACAAAGCCGTTGGCAAAACCAATCATCAAACACGCCATCAGCGTGCGCTTGGCAATCGGTTCGGCGAGGAAATCAGTGAAGGTGGACATGGCGGAATCGTTACTCAGTTCGCGGTTCGCTGTTGCCGTACGCGCTGGCAATGTTGCTCGGTGTAAAAACTTCAGCCACCGGCCCAAACGCGATCTGATGCCTGCGAATCAGCAGCACATCATCAAAATTCCCCGCCACCGTTTGCAAATCATGATGGCTCGCAATCAACAGCCGCCCCTCAGCCGTCAGTTCTTTAAACAGTCGGCTCAAATTCTCCTGCGCCGGTTTGTCCAAACCCGTGAACGGCTCATCCAGTAGCAGCACATGCGCCTCCTGCGCCAGCGCACGGGCAATGAAGGCCCTCTGCTGCTGCCCGCCAGAAAGCGCGCTGATCTGGCGGTCCTCCAAATCGCACAGCTCCATGCTTTTCAGCGCCCGCTCCACGATCTCCTCATCATGCCGCGAATACTGCCGCCACCAGCCAAGGTTCGGATAGCGCCCCATCTCCACCAAGCCGCGTACGGTAATCGGAAAATTCCAGTCCACATCCCCACGCTGCGGCAGATACGCAATCTCATGGCTGCTCCGCGTCAACGGTTTGCCACGCCACAAAATCTTGCCGCCGCCACCGGGAATGAGTCCCGCAAGGGACTTTAACAACGTGCTCTTACCCGCACCATTGGGGCCAATGAGAGCCATGCTCCGACCGCATTCCGTCGCAAAGTTGATCTTCTCCAGCGCCCGCACTTCCTGATACTGCACACTGAGATCCACGACTTCCAGCCGGTGATGCTGCGTATGCTCGCAACCTCCGCCCCAGCAGACGTGCTCCTTGGTATGAACATGGGGAACGGCGGCGCTCATTTCCATTCAAAGGTGATGACTTCATCCACACTGCCCGCCGAAGACCAGCGCGTTTCGCTGCGTGACGACAGACTGTCAGGCTCAAGCTCAACCGTGATCGAAGTGTCCGGCGTTCCGTCCGCCCAGGTGGCGCTCAGAAAAACATCCACACCATCTTTGACGGAGGGCAGGGCGGTCTGCACTTCAATGGGCGAGCCTGCAATCTCAGCAATCAATTCCTTGTCAGCAATCTTCACGCTCAGCGTCGTCGGCTTGTGCGCATAACGCACCCGCAGCAAGCTCTTCACACTCGTCGATACCTCAACCTTCGCCGGAGCAGCCTTCGCATGACTCACCGTACCAGTGAGATGGCTCAGCGGCACCGCCAGCACGATGAACGTGAGAGCGAGCAAAAAAATCTGAATGGGCGGGAAACCACGCATGACTTATTTCACAGGAGCAGGAGCCAGGGCCGCGACGATGGCACGGACATTGTGAGCCAGCATCGTTTCAAACGTGTGCGCCACCTTGGCCGTACCATCAGCAATCAGCGGCTCACCAATCTTCACACCCGTGCTGCGCGCGATCTCAGCCAGCACCTTCGGATTGGCCTGATCTTCAGGGAAGATCGCCTTGATCCCATGCTCACGAATCTCCTCAATCGTTTCCGCAATATGCTTCGAAGACGAGTCATCACTGCGCCCAATGCTCAGCACGGACAGCGGCTCAAACCCATACTCTTTGCAGAAGTAACCAAAAGCCGCATGCGCCGTGACAAGCTGACGGCTCTTCCGATCAATCTTCGCAATCTCCTTCTGCGCCCAGCTTTTCAGTTCACCAAAACGTTTGCTGGCAGCCTTCGCCCCAGCCGCATACGCAGCCGCATTGGCAGGATCAACCACACTCAATTCATCTGCCACGATACGGGCCGCACGCTTCATGTTCTCAGCACTGTGCCACCAATGTGGATCTTCCGAGCCATGGTGATGATCCTCATGCTCCTCCTCCTTGCCCTCATGATGATGTTCATGCTCCACAAAAGGAATGGAAGGAATTTTAGCCCCCACCTCCACCAGCTTCACTCCCGCTCCCAAGCTGTCGCGCAGTTTGTCGAGAAAGCTCTCAAGCCCCTTGCCCGAAGCCAGCAGCAGCTTCGCCCCCCGCATCTCCGCCAGATCCTTGGGCGCTGGCTCAAAATGATGAACGTCAGCCCCCGGCTTGAGGATTTCGACCACTTCCACATTCGCTCCGCCGACCTGCCGAGCGAGATCGGCCAGGATGGGATGCAGCGTGGCGACTTTGGTGGCACCAAAGCAAGGCAGTGAGGCAGCCAGAAAACCAAGGGAGCGAAGAAAAAGTTTCATAGACAAAAGCTAGGGTGCGAAATTGAAAATACAAATGATTTGCAATTGCAATCAGTTTGCATATAGAACCAGAATCATGCAACACACTTGCACTATATCTCGCCAACTTCCTCTGATCATGCTTCTCATTCTCCCTGCCTGGGGCGCTTGTTTTGCTGAATCCGACACAAGAATCCAGCAGGCTGTCCGCAAATCCGTCAGCTTGGAGGAAGAAATTCCTATGGATGAAATGGTAATTACAGCTCCTCTGGGCCGCCCCTTGTTCCAGCAAGCCCAGGCCGCCTCCATCCTAAGCGGCCAAAACTTGACCCTCGCCATCGAACCCAGCCTCGGCCAAACCCTGGCCCGCCTCCCCGGCGTCAGCAGTTCCTACTTCGGTCCAGCCTCCAGCCGTCCCATCATCCGTGGCTTGGACGGAGATCGCGTCCGCATTCTGCAAAACGGCCTCAACACCATCGATGCCTCCGCCACCAGCGTTGACCACGCCGTGAGCTTCGATACCTCCAACCTTAAGTCCGTCGAAGTCGTGCGTGGTCCTGCCACTCTGCTCTATGGCTCGAACGCCATTGGCGGTGTCGTCAACTCGATCGACGGCCGCATTGTGGACGAGAAAATTGACGGCACAATTCGAGGAGCGCTGAACGGGCGCTACAGTTCCGTGGACAACGGCTATCTCTCCAGCGTCATGGTCGAAGGCGGATATAAAGGGTTAGCCTTTCATGTTGAGTCCTTTACGCGTGCCGCCGAGGACTTCCGCATCCCCGGCAATGCTCGCACGACAAACGAGCAGACCATCAATCCGCTTCCTCCAGGCGAGACCGAAACCCGCAAGATCATGCCCAACAGCAACCTGCGTTCAGAAGGTGTGACCAGCGGTCTGAGCTACATCTGGGACAAAGGCTATTTTGGCTTCGCCTGGACAGAGTTTCACACCAACTACGGTTCTCCCGCAGAGCAGAATGTCGTCATCGACATGCACCAGCAGCGTCTTGACGTGCGCGGTGCCTTCTACAAGCCGCTGCCTCTCATCAAGGAGATCAACTACAAGATCGCCACCTCCCGCTACCAGCACACTGAGTATGACGGCGGCATACCGGGCACCCTCTTCAAGAACAATGGCTATGATGCGCGTGTGGAGGTGAAGCATGAAAAAATCGCCGGGATGGAAGGCGTGGTTGGCTATCAGTCAGATCGCAGCGAATTCAGCACCTCGGGTGATGAGGCCTTTTTGCCACCGACCATCACGCAGGCGAATGCCGTGTTTCTCTATGAAGACATCAGCCGGGGGCCGCTGAGTTTCCAGTTCGGCGGACGCTACGACCACATCTCAGTGGAATCGCTGAACAGCGCCGCCTTTGGCCCGGCACTGGCGCGGCGGTTTGACAATCTCAGCAGCTCGGTGGGCATCGTCTTCACCCCGAACGATGAATACGCCGTCGCATTCACCATCAACCGTGCCGAGCGTGCTCCAACCTATCAGGAGTTGTTTGCAAATGGCACGCATGCCGCCACCGGCGCTTTCGAAATCGGCGATCCCAATCTCCAGCAGGAGAAGTCATTGGGCTTTGATCTCAATGTGCGGAAGCGCATCGGCTGGGTCACCGGCAGCGTTGGCGGCTATTACAATCGCTACAGAAACTTCATCGGCCAGTTCCCGACAGGTGTGGTGCATGTGGTCGGAGGGGAGAACTACAACGAACTGATTTATCAAGCCACGAACGCTGAATTCATCGGCTCTGAAATGGAAGCCACCTTCCACCTGCTGCATCCCATCACCTCCGAGCCGCCCGAGCACCAGAACAACTTGCACCTGCAGCTGCGTGCCGACGTGGTGCGTGCGCGTGACACGAAAACAGGTCTGTCTCTGCCTCGCATCCCGCCCTTCCACCTTTCCAGCACATTGAGCATGGAGCGTGGCCCTTTTGGCGCTCGCCTTGAAGGCATCTATGCCGCGCCGCAAAGCCAGCTGGCGATGAATGAAGCCCGAACCAACAGCTACTTTCTGGTCAATCTGACCCTGACCTACCGCATTGTTCAGGGGCCCACCACCCTCGATCTCTATGTCAAAGGCATGAACCTGACCAATGAAGATGCCCGTGAGCACACCTCCGTGCTCAAGGATCGTGTCCCACTGCCTGGTCGCGGCATCGTGGCGGGTCTCAAGCTGACTTTCTGATTTGCCGGAAACGGCTGTCGGGGTTTCTAAATTATCAAAAATGATACGCTAAACGGTTCTTTTTTCCAAACATGAGATAATTTCCATAGTATTTGGTTGCCACTAAACCTATATTGAGTATAAATTAGGTAGTCAGTAGACTACAAAGCCATGGAAGCAGCCAACTCCAATTCCAAGATACTAGGCTCGGGTGCCGTGTTCCAAGCACTCGAAGCACGGCGTGCATGGCGGGAAAATGAGCAGTTGTCCCCCCACTTTTGGGTGCTCGTCAGCGTATTGGGAGACTTGGTGATGGCCATCTTGGCGGCTTATCTGGCTTTCTGGCTTCGATTCCATACCTTCATCCGTGAAATTGGAAATTTCGACAGCATGTCGTTTCGTCAGTATGGCGGCCATATGGCGCTTGGGAGCCTGTCGCTCATTTTGGTGCTGGGCTGGCAGGAGATCTACCACAAGAATGTGCTGCTGCGCACCCGCTGGGTGTCTTCCAAGATTGCCAAGGGAGTGCTCGTCTGGACGGCCGGGTTCCTTGCCATCACGCTTTCTCTGAAGCTGGAACCCAGCATCTCCCGTGTCTATGTGATGCTCAATGGAGCCACCGCCCTTCTGCTTCTTCTGGGATGGCGCACTCTTTTCATCTCATGCCTGCGCGCGCCGGGCCGCATTGAGGCTTTGCAGCAGCGCACCTTGTTTGTGGGATGGAATGCTGAGGCAGTTTCCTTGTGGAAGACCATGAAGCGGGACCAGACAGGCTCCTTTGACATCATGGGCTGGGTCAGGACTGGCAGTGACGAGGATGGCTGCCCGGTGGACGAGGTTGTGCCATGCCTCGGGGATCTTAGCGAAGTTGAGCATCTGGTATCCACTCACGCGGTGGACATGGTGGTCGTCGCTGATCTGCATGGCCCACGTGAGCAGATGATCTCCCTGGCCAATCTGTGTGAGCGTGAAATGATCCAGTTCAAGGTCATACCTTCGTATTTCAGAGTGTTCGTTTCCGGCCTCACGCTCGAAACCATCGCTGGCACTCCGGTGCTGGGAGTTACTCGTCTGCCTTTGGATGACACGCTCAATGTCATGACCAAACGCATCGTCGATGTTGTAGGTGCCATGATTGGACTCGTGCTGAGCGCCCCGATCATTGCCTTCTTCAGCGCCGCGGTTTGGTTGGAGTCACAGGGAGCGGTGTTCTATCACCAGCGCCGCTGGGGTTTCAATGGTGTCCCCTTCAGCATCATCAAGATCCGTTCCATGAAGATGAATGCTGAGTCCGCCAAGGGCGCGCAATGGTGCGTCAAAGACGATCCTCGCCGTCTCAAGGTGGGGGCCTTCATGCGCAAGTGGAACATCGATGAACTGCCGCAGTTTTGGAATGTGCTGAAGGGGGAGATGAGCCTTGTCGGCCCACGTCCGGAACGGCCTGAACTCATTGCCGGCTTCAAGCATCAAATTCCGCACTACAATGCACGCCACCACTCCAAGCCTGGCATGACAGGCTGGGCACAGGTCAACGGCCTCCGGGGCGACACGGATCTCGGTGAGCGCATCCAGTGCGACCTCTGGTACCTTGAAAACTGGAGCCTCTGGCTGGACTTCCAGATCATGCTCCTGACCTTCTTCAAGCGTGACAACGCCTATTGAGGGGGGGGGGCAATTGCGTGAAAGTGTGTGGCATCCGGTTTCGGCTTGTTGATCCGCCCCAAATCTTTAGGGTTTAGCTCAGTCTTCAATCCATGCCGCTCTTCACGGTCTTCACGCCAACCTTCAATCGCGCGCACACGCTTCACCGTGTGTTTGACAGTTTGCAGGTGCAGACCTGCCGCGATTTCGAATGGCTTGTGATTGATGACGGCTCCACGGATGACACGCCTGCTTTGATGGCCCGCTACCAAGGCGAAGCCAGTTTTTCCATTCGCTACCTGTGTGAGCCGCACCGAGGTGCGCATATGGTGCACAATCTCGCGCTGCGGGAAGCCCGGGGTCAGCTCAGCATCAAACTCGATTCCGACGACGGCTGCGTGCCGGAGGCGCTTGCGCGTTTGAAGCATCACTGGGAAAACATACCTGCTGCCATGCGTGAATCCTTTTCGGGGGTCACCGGCCTCTGTCGTGATCAAAACGGCCAGCTCGTCGGTTCACGCTTTCCATCGGACCCGCTGGACTGTTCATCTGCGGAACTCGAGTACCGTCACAAGGTGCGCGGGGAAAAGTGGGGATTTGTGAGGGTGGATGTGCTTCGCCAGTTTCCCTATCCCGAGGATGTGCCTGGCAACTTCATTCCCGAGTCCTATATCTGGTGCCAGGTGTCAAAGCGGTATCTGACCCGCCACATCAATGAGGAGCTGCGCATCTATTGGACGGATGCACCCTCATTGGTTCATGGTCCCTCCAGTCCACGCACGAATGCCGAAGGGCATCGCCTCATGTTCAAGATGGTGCTCGACCTGGAAAGCGGCTGGTTCTTCACCGCCCCACTGCGTCTGTTGCGGGCCGCCGCTCAATACAGCCGTTTTGCCTTCCTGCGCGGGTTTGGTTTGGCTGCCCAGTTTCGCGGACTGAAATCCTTTGGCGGCCGCCTGCTATGGCTGTCGGCGCTGCCGGTGGGGTGTGTCCTATGGCGGCGTGATTGTGTGCGGTTTCCGCAGTCTTAGCTTCATGACTCTACACTCATTCATTCACAGCCAGTCGCGGCTGCTACTTGTCATTTCCTTCATGGCCGGAGGCCTGTTCTCGGCAGAGGGGGCGGACGATGCTGTGGCGATCGGGTCACGACGTGAACTGTTTGTGGACCGCCTGCTGGTGGGGGAGCTGAAAAACACGGTGCTCAAGCTGCATGAGCCGCAGCTCATGCCGCCCGTGCCGCAGCCACGGCCGCATGGAAATTACGCCACGGTGCTGCGGGCGCCGGACAAGTTTCAATTTTACTACCGCGGGGACAAAGACCCCAAGGTGACGTGGAAAACACAGGGCATCGAAGCTTATCACGATGGCGAGGTGACCCTGTATGCGGAGAGTGCGGACGGCATCCACTGGATGCTGCCGAAGCTGGGACTCCATGAGCATCCCACCTTCCCCGAAGGGAATATCATTCTGATGAACGAGTTCATGGTGAATCACAATTTCACGCCGTTTATTGACACCCGGCCCGGGGTGCCCGCAGAGCAGAAGTACAAGGCGCTGGGCGGTCTGGCCTATCAGTCGCATCAGCAGGCAGTACGTGAGAAGCGTGGCCCCGGCGGCCTTAAAGCCTTTGTTTCACCCGATGGCATCCACTGGAAAAAGCTGCGCGAAGAGCCCGTGATTCCGGAGGCCTGGGGCAAGTACTTTGACTCGCAGAACTACGCGTTCTGGAGCGAAGCCGAGCAGTGCTATGTCTGCTACTTTCGCCGATTCATTGGCGGACTGCGCGGCATCGCCCGTACGACCTCGCAGGATTTCATCCACTGGACACCCTTCGTCGAGATGAAGGCGAATCTGCCGAGCGAGCATCTCTACACCGCGTGCACGCAGCCCTACTTCAGGGCACCGCATCTTTATCTGGCCCTGCCCACACGCTTCATGGAGAAACGCGGCGCGGCGACGGACATCCTCTTCATGAGCACACGCGGCGGAGAGACTTATGACCGCCTCTTCACGCAGAGTCTGATCCGCCCCGGGCTGAGCAAGGAGGGCTGGGCGAACCGCGCGAACTACGCAGCGATCGGGATTCATCAGACGGGGGACGCGGAGCTGTCGATGTTCCTCACCAACGGCAGGCGCTATACCCTGCGGCTGGATGGTTTTGTCTCGGTGAACGCCCCGCTGGAAGGCGGCGAGTTCATCACCAAGCCGCTGACCTTTGAAGGCAGTGAGCTAACAATCAACTATGCGACGAGTGCGGCAGGACAGATGCAGGTGGAAATTCAGGATGCGCAGGGCAAGCCCGTTCCTGGCTTCTCGCTGGATGAGTGTGATCCGATATACGGTGACCACATCGACCGTGTCGTGACCTGGAAGAAGGAGAGCGATGTGGGCAGGCTGAAAGGCACGGTGATCAAGCTGAGGTTTGTGATGTCCGACGCCGACTTTTTCGCTTTGAAGTTCCAGGACAACCCAGGCTCCTCAAACACTACTCTTAAATGATGGCGGTTAGCGGGGGGATGCGGCCTTTGTTTTCATGGGGCTGCCACCAGCGCTTGGGCCTGAGTTAACGCGACAGTGTCTTGAACTGCGTGCGGCAAGCCTAAGCGCGACGCCTCTTTCGCAAGCCGGACGGCAGGCTACGACCAAAGAGTACGCTTCACCCCGCGAAAGCGGTAGCTACGATGCAGGCTTGCGCCGTGCATCTGCGCGACCGCACTCCAAAACGCTGTCGCGTGGCAAGCGGTCGTATTGCCTTGATATCCTTCGGAGGTTCGGTGGCTATGCCAGTCGGATATCTTCTCAGGCTTGAGGAGCTCTATCGCCGCACCAGTGCGGGCTCGGGATACTCGAAGGTTTTGCCTTCGTAATTGCGGATGACGACGCGTTGTTCGTCGCGGACGAGAACGTAGTCGGGATTGAGGGGGACTTTGCCGCCGCCGCCGGGGGCGTCGATGACGAACTGGGGCACCGCGTAGCCGGTGGTGTGGCCGCGCAGTTGCTCGATGATGTCGATGCCGTCGGCCACGCTGGTGCGGAGGTGGGAGCTGCCCTGGATCAAGTCGCACTGATACAGGTAGTAGGGGCGGACGCGGCACATGAGCAGCTTTTGGACGAGGCTCTTCATCACTTCGGCGTTGTCGTTCACGCCGCGGAGGAGGACGCTTTGATTGCCGAGGGGGACGCCGTGATTGGCAAGCATGGACAGGCCGTCGCGCACTTCGGTGGTGAGTTCGCGCGGGTGGTTGGTGTGGATGCTCAGCCACAGCGGATGGTGCTTTTGCAGCATCTTGCAGAGTTCGGGCGTGATGCGCTGCGGCACAAAGATGGGCACGCGGCTGCCGATGCGGATGAATTCGATGTGCTTGATGGCACGCAGGCGCGTGAGCAGGGCATCGAGCTTGGCGTCTGAGAAGAGCAGGGGGTCGCCACCAGAGAGGAGGACGTCGCGCACTTCGGTGTGGCGCTCCAGGTAGCGGAAGGCGGCTTCGAATTCGGTATGAAGTTCCTGTTCGCCCACGCCGGAAACGACGCGGCTGCGGGTGCAGTAGCGGCAGTAGCTGGCGCAGCGGTCGGTCACCAAAAAGAGCACGCGGTCCGGGTAGCGATGTACCAAGCCCGGCACGGGCATGTGGCTGTCTTCGCCGCAGGGGTCGCTCATTTCATCGGGGTCTTCCCAAGTCTCTTCGATGCGGGGGATCACCTGCCGGCGGATGGGGCAGCCTGGATCTTCGGCGTCGATGAGATTGAAATAATGCGGGGTGATGGCCATCGCCAGCTTGTTGCCGGAGAGCAGCACGCCTGCGCGTTCTTCCTCCGTGAGCGTCAGGTGCTCCTCGAGTTGTTTGAGGGTCGTGATCCGATTCTTGAGCTGCCAGTTGGCGCTGTTCCAGTCGGAGGGGGAGATGTTTTTGGCGGACCAATAACCTGGAGCATAGGAGCGGAACTCCTTTTCAGGCAGCGGTGGGGTGTCGTGCATGTACTGCGGGATCGGTGGGCGCGGAGGTTAGGCGCGGGTGTGTTGCAATGTCAAACGTCCCCTGCGGGAGTTTGGGTGCATTCCTTGCATCGGCTGGCGGACAGGTGGCGGACGGATTCCGGTGTCAAAGCCCCCGGGCGGAGTCGCAAAGGCGTTTGCCGCAGGCCCACAACTCAGCCACACTTGGTGTGATGCCCGACATCGTCCTAGCCACGCTCAACGCCAAATACATCCACAGCTCATTCGGGCTGCGCTACCTGCTGGCGAACCTGGGAACCTTGCGGGAGCGGGCCTGCATCGCAGAATTTCAGATCAATCAGGCACCGCTGGAAATCGTGGAGGCGGTGCTGGCGCTGGAGCCGCGCATTGTGGGTTTCGGGGTGTACATCTGGAACGTCGTGGAGACGACGGAGGTGCTGGGGATGCTGCGGCGTTTGCGGCCGGAGATCCGCATCGTGCTTGGCGGACCGGAGGTGTCTTATGAATGGGACGGGCAACCCATCGTGGCACTGGCGGACCATGTGATCACCGGCGAGGCGGATCTGAAGTTTGCCGAGGTGTGTGGCGTGCTGCTGGGTGAAGATGCGGCGGCGCAGGCGGCGCAGGCGGCGCTGCCGAAGGTGATGCCTGCCGGACTGCCGACGCTGGAGAAGGTGGTCATGCCCTACGATCTTTACACGGAGTCGGATTTGGCGCATCGCATCCTCTATGTGGAGGCGTCGCGTGGGTGTCCTTTTACCTGTGAGTTCTGCCTGTCCTCGCTGGATGTGCCGGTGCGTGCTTTTGCCATCGATGCGTTTTTGCAGGCGATGCAGGGGCTGCTGGATCGGGGAGCGCTGACGTTTAAATTTGTGGATCGCACCTTCAATCTGCATCTGCCGACGAGCATGGCGATCCTGCGCTTTTTCCTGGATCGCTGGCGGGATGGGATGTTCCTGCACTTCGAGATGGTGCCGGACCGCCTGCCGGAGCAACTGCGCGACATCATTCGTGAGTTTCCTGCGGGCGCGGTGCAGTTTGAGGTGGGCATCCAGACCTTTGATGAGGCGACGTCGAAGAACATCAGCCGGCGGCAGAATCTGACGCGGCTGGAGGACAATCTGCGGTTTTTGCGCGAACAAACGGGCATTCATGTGCATGCGGACCTGATCGTAGGGCTGCCGGGAGAGGACGTTGCGAGCTTTGGGCGTGGCTTTGACCGGCTGGTGAAGATGGGGCCGCAGGAGATTCAGGTGGGTATTTTGAAACGGCTGCGCGGCACGCCGATCGTGCGGCATGATGCGGAGTTTCAGATGAAGTACTCGCCGGTGCCTCCCTACGAGATGCTGGAGAACCGGGACATTCCTTTTGTCGAGATGCAGCGCATGCGGCGTTTTGCCCGCTACTGGGATCTGGTGGCGAACAGCGGGAACTTCACCGCCACGCTGGCGCTGCTGTGGGAGGGCAAATCGCCCTTTGCCGCGTTCATGACCTTCGCCGAGAGCCTGTATGCGAAGCTTCGTCGCACGCACCAGATCGCGTTGCCGGTGCTGGCGCAGGCGCTGTTTGATCACCTGACTCAAGAGTGCGGTGTGCCGCTGGACATTGCAGCGGCAACCATGATGCAGGACTGGAACCGTGTGCCGGGCCGCGAGTCGCTGCGGCTTAGCGGAACGAAAGCTGCGGAGAGTGAAGCGCCGAAGCGCAGCACTGCGGGAAGCCGGCAGGCGCGGCATGTGGTGGCAGGGTAGGAAAAATGATGGCAGGCTGCAGCAGACAGTTGCCGAAACTGCTGACAGAACTTAACGGGGCGGAAAACTGACACAGCACCATGGGACTTTTTGACAAATTCTTTGGGAAAAAGAACCCGCCTGCTGCTGCGCCAGCCAAGACAGCGGCGGCCGCTCCTCATGGCGATCCGGCCAAAGACCCGAACATGATCAAAGTCTTTGATTCGTTTGGCCGGGAGCTTTTCATCTCACGGGAGGAATGGGTGAAATCCATGCTGCTGCCGAACATCCAAAAGGCATGGGATGATCCTGAAAAGCTTGCGGGCTTCATCATCGGCGGTTTTGAGGATGGATTCATTTCCGAATTGATCGAGAGCGCGGAGCGACTGGCGGTGATCGATCCCAACCATGAGCGTGGCGCTGTTTTGCTGGCCATCGCCTTGCTGAAGAGCAATCGGTTGGAAGATTCTGAGCGCGTGCTGCAGGCGCATATTGCCAAGTATGGAGCGACTGGCGTGGTGCTCACCAATCTGGCGAAAGTGCATGCGCAACGGGATGCGAACCCACTGGCCATGCAAACCTTGTGGCAGGCGCTGGAATTGGATCCCAACCAGGACAATGCCCTCGGCTGGTACGAAGTGGAGCACCGTGAAAAGCAAGGGGAGGCGTCCGGGATTGAGGCTCTCAAACGAATCGCCGCCCTGCCGGGAAGCTGGCGGGCGCAGTTGTGGCTGGCACGTGCGGCCTTGCAGCGGCGCTCGCTGGACGAAGCTCTTGAGCTTTATCAGGAGAGTCTGGCAAATGCGCCGTGCCCGGTGTCGGTGGATCTGCTGACACAAATGAGCGGCGACCTGGGCCAGCAAGGACATCTGCCGGAGCTGGTGAACCTGACGGCTCCCCATTATCAGGCTGAGATTCATGGTCTGCAGGTGGGCAACAATTTGATCAAGGGCCTGCTGGACCTTGGGCAGATGGATGATGCCAGATCCATCATGGACCAGCTGTACGCGCAGAAGCGTCCAGACTGGAAAGAGCATCTGAGTTTTTGGGATACAGAGCTCGCCAAGACCCGGCTGGCCACTCAACCTGAACCCATTGCTGAAAAACTGGAGGTCACTCTGCTGACCGTGGACGGACCGGTGTGGCTGAAGGCGGAATCTCCCGCAGCTGAATTGTACCCCGTCAAGGATGCGGGGGGACCTTCCATCTGCTTTCTGTGCGGCAGTGTGGAGCATGAGGCTCCCGCAGAACGCATCGAGCACCAATTGACGGATGCTGCGGGCAGGCTCAGCCGAGCACTGCCCTTGTTCTTCGCGGAGCAAACCTACTGGCGGACGGATGCGCGTGCAGTCACGCTGATTCCCTGGGTGGTCAGTCCCACCAATGGTTTTATCGTCGGCGGTCGGCCATGGAGTGATGAGCAGGCGGCGGGGATGGCGCGCCAGGGGAGTGAGCCGAATGATTATGCCGTGACCGCGAATCTGAAGGTGCAGGCAGAGCCGTGGCGTCTCGAGCTGCGCCTTCTGCGAACGATTGACGGGGCCTGCATTGGCACACTGGAGCGCGATTTTTCGATGGCTTCGCCTGAGGCCGCCATTCCTGCATTGATGGATGAGATCCTCGCTTTGCTGCAGGCCGAGACTGGGGCCGAGGTGCTGCCGCCACCTGCTGCTTATGGTGTGCCGCAGGGACAAAGCTTTTCGTATTATCTCCTGCGACTGGAGCAACTGCTGGCCACGCGTTGCTCGGGCATGGACGGGGTGCAGCCTGGTTTTTTAAGCGGTGAGCGCGAGATCATTGAGGGAAATCTTCATCTCTGTCTTGCTCATCCGGATTCACAATCGGTGCGCATTCTCCTGGCGCAAACGCTGCTGGCCATGAAAAGAATCCGCCCTGATGTGGTGGCGGAATTTCGCGAGAAGGCGGCGCTCTTGCAGAAACAGCATCCGCTGCCGGGTGCCGCGCAAGGTGTGATCGACCGGCTGATCAATGAATGCATGTCAGCATGACCAGAAGTCTTCAGCAAGTGTGGTGATCCCATGAGCCTGCCCTTATTTACGCCCCCCCAAGATTACCCACGCCTGAAAGTGGTGGGCAGTTTTGAGGAACTGGTCATGACGCCGATGCGTGATGGCATCAATGCCTTGTGCTGGCCGCGCACGCTGCCGGGGGATTTTGGCGAGATCGTGGAGAAACTGGGGGTGGGGAAGGGGATCACGAGCCTGGATGAGGAGCGTCTTTTGGCGCTGGAACTGAGCGACGAGGGACGGGTGGCACGCGAGATTTTGCTGCAAGATCAGGAACTGCTGCGCTCCCGCGAGCTGCTGCCCAGTCTCGACTGCATCAATGGCTATGTGAACGAGACCGAGTCCGACCTGCTGCGCACGGATGTGCAATCCTGGCATGTGGACAGCGCCACGGTGGAGGCGGACACTTATCTCTGCACCTACTTCGGAGCTGCTTCCGAAGGGCTGCGGAATGAGGAGGCGATGCGGCGGGTGGATGTGCCTGAACTTCGTGCGGAACTGCTTCAGCTTTATGGCGGAGCGAATGACGAGGGCTTTCGCGAATTCCTGAACGAAAATTACCTGGATTTGCATTACAAGCCGCTGCCCCATGCCCTGCCGTTTTCTTTCGGCCTGGGCCACCTCTGGCGCATCGCCACCCTGTATCCGGAAAGTACGGTGCCCCCTTGCATTCACCGTGCCCCGGCGACGCTGCCCGGACAGCCGCCGCGTCTGCTGCTGATCAGTTGAAGGCTGGACACAGCATTGCGCCCGGCGGTCAGCGGCGCTAGTCTGCGGTGTCACCAAGCCATGCTAACCCTGCTCCGAGAAATGCTGCACTCGCCGGTGCTGGACATCGTCCAGCGCCTGAAGCATTCCACGGGCATGACGGTGACGGAGCTGTGCACGGCGATGAAGATGAGCTACATGGGGGTGAAGCAGCACTGCGTGGAACTGGAAAAGGCCGGGTTTCTGGACACCTGGCGCCGGCCCAAGGCGGCAGGGCGGCCTGAAAAGTTGTACCGGCTCACGTCCAAAGCGGACGCACTTTTCCTGAACTGCGGACCACCGCTGACGCTGGATCTGCTGGCAACGGCGGAGAAGGTCTATGGCGAAAGCGCTCCGCCGAAGCTGCTGTACACCTATTTCCAGTCCAAGGGGGAGGCATGGGGCGCCAAAGTGGCCAAGGCCACGACTTTGGAGGAGCGTGTCCGGCTGCTGGCACGGCTGCGCAGCGCGGATGGTTGCATGAGTGTCGTCGAGACGGATGCGCAGGGCCGCCTCCTTTTGGTGGAGCATCACCGACCGCTGCGGGAACTGGCGGCGCGCTACGACATCGTGGATGAACTGGAGTGTGAATTGATCGAGCGTCTCATGGGCTGCGAGGTGCGTCGTTCGGTGGAAGAAGTGTCGGGTCTGGTGCGTGTTACTTTTCACATCAAGACAACAGCGCATTCAGCATGACATCAGGTAACGCAGGCAGGACAATGGCATGGATCAAGGCAGTGGCAGCAGCAGGTACATGCCTGCTGGCATCGTGTGGCAGCAGCATCGCACCGCTGCGGCCCGCCTGGCAGCAGGACCCGAATCTTTTTCATCAGGGCTTTCCAGCTTATCAGGAGCAAATGACGAAGACTCCCCACATGGTCGCCCGCATTGTGTATTCCGCGCCGGAGCAGATCGCCCGGATGATGGAGCGTCAGGGTGATGTGCCGGATGCGCAGCGCGGATTTGCCCGCATGGGGGATGGCACGGTGGACCTTGCGGTTCAGGACGTGGCGTCGGGGCAGTGGATTGAATCCTATCTCTGTGGTGGCATTCTGTTTGTGGCGGGACTGCCCCAGCAGGCCTATCGCATCGTGTTAAAAAATCGTACGCCGATGCCACTGCAGGTCGGTGTGGGGATCGATGGCAAGGACGCCGAAACAGGAGGCGTGGCATCTCTAGGACGTGGCAACCTGCGCGTGGAAAAGAGCGGCACATTGGTGATGGATCACACGCCGCGCGGCCCGCTGTTGTTTAAGGCGGTAAGTGGTGAAGCCGCTTTATTTGACACCAGCCCGCAGGGACGCGTGGGAGTCATTCAACTGGCGGTGTTTCTCGCCTCCGATGCACCGAGCATCGGGCCGGAAAAACTGCGTGCCAGCCAGATTGCGCCTTTTGGACTGTTTCCGATCGGCAGGCCTGAGCAGTATCGCTGAGGGCTGCGCCAGGGAGTTGACGGTTGTTTATCCAGAGCTTGTGAAGTTCGGAGAGCTTGGGTAACTTTGTTAGCTCATGCTTCGTTTTCTGCGCCGTCTTCTGCTTTTTCTGGTCGCCAGTTTTGTGCTGGCGGGCGGCGTGTATTTGAACACGACGGCCTTCCATGAGCGCTGGCATGGATTTGTCACCGGGGAGCTGGCGCAGCATGGGGTGCATCTGAATTTTGAACGCCTGACGGTGAATCCGTTTGGCGGGCTGGTGGCGCGAGGAGTGAAGGTTTTCAATGACGCGAGCAAACGGCACATCGTGGCTTCCGTGGACCGGTTGAATCTGGATGTCGATTTTGGCAGCCTGATTGAGGGCAGGGTGAAGATTGACGGACTGGAGCTGTCACATGCAAGCATGGCGCTGCCAGTGGACCCGGAGCGGCCCGAACTGACGGTGATCGAGCTGAAGGATCTCAGTGCGCGGGCTCTGCTGGAAGAGCGCCGGCTGGATATCCGGCATGCGGAAGGACTGCTTTCCGACGGGCTGCGCATCTTGATCAGCGGTGTGCTGGAGCTGCCGGAGTCAAAGTCGGACCAGCCGGGACCCAGTGCGCAGGAGCGGCTGAGCGCGATACGCGAGCACCGTGTGCAGATTCAACATGGGCTGGACTGGCTGGCGCGGTTTCGTGCACCGCATGTCCCCACATTGAATGTGAAGGTTTCTGGTGCGCTGGACCGGCCACAGGAGCTCAAGGCGGAGCTGCTGTTTCAGGCGGATGGCCTGGAGTTTGAAGATTATGTCTGGAAGGAGCTTGTGGCGGAGGCCGAGTATGACGGCGGCTTTGTGGATTTAAAGCGGCTGCATTTGGTGGATCATCTGGGCACGCTGGAGGCCACCGCCACGTGGCGCATCGGTGCGGATCACCTGCGCTTCCGGCTGACGTCGAGCGCCGACCTGCCGGGCCTTGCGCAGGCGTTCTTCAGCAGCGAGCAACTGCGGGAGGTGGTGTTTTATGAAGCACCGCAGCTGGCGCTGGAAGGGAAGATCTTTTTGAACAAGAAAAAGCCCGAGGATTTTCTGCCGGCGGAGGTGACAGGCAGGCTGGACTGCGGGCGGTTTGGCAGTCGCGGCGAGGTTTTTAATTCACTCAGCCTGACTCTTGGGGCGAACGCTGAGGGCATCTTTGTGCGTGATGCGCTGCTGAAGCACAAGACTGGCACGCTGGCGCTGGATGTGATGAGACACCGCAGCCTGGGTTTCCGATACAATTTGGAACTACGCATGGACCCCAATGTGTTTCTGCCTTTCGTGCTGCTGCCGAAGACGCGTGAAATCATCCAGCGCTTTGCCTTCGATGAGACATCGCAGATTGATGTGCATCTGTCCTGTGCCGGGCCGACGACAAACATGCGCGAGTGTCCCAGCTCCGGCCATGGTGTGCTGCGTCATTTCAGTTACAAGGATGTGGCGTTTGATTCCGCCGAAATGGATCTGGCGTTCCTGGGAGACATTCAAAATTATGCCAATGTGCGGGTGCAGCGTCCAGATGGACCGGCGGAGGCGGAGCTGGTGTTTGTCAACGATGATGACAACGAGAAGTGGCTGCGGCTCGTCAATGTGCATACGGTCGCGGACGCGGCGGGCATTGTTCGCGCGTTTGCCCCGAAGGTGGCGGATCAGATCGCGCTCTATCGTTTCTCACCGGGAACGGACGTGACCGCCAACGGGACCATCGGCTACAAGAACAATCCCCAGTTCAACAACTACAAAGTGGATTTCAAAAACCCGGTGGGTGGCGCGCATTACGTGCTGTGGAACGAGGACTATCCGATCAATGCGCCGAATGGAGACGTTCACATCATCGGCAGCATGCTGCACTTTGATTTCAACGGCCGCCTTTTTGGGGACACTCTGAATGCCAAAGGCGCGGTGAACCTCACGCCCGGGGTGAGGGGCTATGACGTGGAGGTGCGGGCTGGACGCTTCCCGTATGCTGTGTTTGGCCGCAAGCTGCCGTTTGAGGAGGTGCGGGCGGATGTGCACAACCGGGAGGGAATAGCGCGAATCGACATCGCGGCGGATGTGCTCGGCGGGGGCATGACTTTGAAGGGAAGCCTGAATGAAAACCGCGAGCCGACCGCCTATGACGGTGAGCTGCGCATGAACGCTCTTAGTTACCAGCGGTTTGCGCAGGTGTACTCCCCAGGGAATGAAAGTGTGGGAGACATCAGCGGACATTTCAAATTTACCGGCCGCATGAATGACTGGAAGGTGCTGAAGGGCGGCGGTGCGCTGATGATCCTCAATGGCAACCTCCTCGCCCTGCCTGTGCTCGGGCCGCTGACTCCGATCATTGGCGCGTTTCTCCCTTCGCCGATCAAGGGCTACAACGTGGCCAAGAAAGCGGACTGCACTTTTGAGGTTTCGGACGGCTTTATTGTCACGGAAAACATCGAGGCCGAGTCCAGCGCCTTTCGCATTTTCAGCCGTGGCAACGTGGACTTCATTCGTGACGACATTGACTTCAACGCGGAGGTGCGCATGCGCGGTCTGGGCATCCTGCTGTTTCCGGTGACCCAGCTGCTAGCCTACAAAGGGTCGGGCACCATTGGCGACACCAAGTGGTCTCCGCGTATTTTTGGTGGTGGCAACAAGGATGAACGAAAACCACCCACTGAAAAAGAGCTGCGCGAGGCGCAACGCATCGGTGGCAATCCGGCGAAGGCGAAGACGCCCCCTGCTCCGCAGAAGCAGCGGCCCTTGTTTGGGAATTGAATGCGGCTGTTTGAAGATTCGCTGTCTTCAGGGTGCGGACTGTGGCACGGATGGCGTATGAAAGTAGAACGACTCAAATATGTCATCTGGGCCGCGGACATGAACCGTGCGGTGAATTTTTATGCAAACGTCTTCGGTGGCACGATCCTCAAGCAGAACGACATCATCAGCGAAGTGTCCATCTGTGACGGCATCATTGGCATTCATGGCGGTGGTGAGGGCAACCGTACCTGGACCGGGCTCAGCTTTCAGGTGCCGGATGTGATCGAAGGAGCACATGAAATCGTGGCGGCAGGTGGTCAGCTCACGCGTGAACCGCAGCCCGAGAATGGCGAGCCGCCGCACCTGGCCATGTGCGTGGACACCGAGGGCAACGAGATCATGCTCACGCGCAAGCGGGCGCATTGATCCGCGAAGCTCACTCCGTCGGCACAAAGTACTCCCGGCGCAGTTTGCTGAAGACGACTTCGGAGGGGCCGAACTGGTGCGCGTAAAGCTCCTTCTGGTAATGACTGATGATCTGGGCCTGATCTACGAAGGAGCGGGAGGAGACATTGCCGTCCGGCCGCAGGGTGGGTTCGGCGGCGAAGCTGGTGTAGACCAGCGCCCCAAGGAGGGGCAAGAGGCGAAAAAAGGCGGGCAGCATGATCCCGACACTATCGCGCGGCGCATGGATGTCCAAACGCGTTGCAATTGCCCCCCAATTGGGCCATTCATGCCCCCGCCCATGACCCCCAAGATCGACCCCGCCCTGCATCGCGACAAAAAACCGGAATGGATCCGTGTGACGCTGCCGCGTGACCCGAAGTTTTGGAGCACGAAAGGGCTGATCACCGATTTGAAGCTGCACACGGTCTGCGAAGAGGCGCAATGCCCGAACCGCTGGGAGTGCTGGAGCCAGGGCTCGGCGACGTTCATGATCGCCGGGGACCGCTGCACGCGTGCCTGCGGATTCTGTGCGGTCAAAACGGCCAAACCTTTTGCACTTGAAGCCGATGAGCCACAGCGCGTGGCCGAGGCGACGAAGCGCATGGGCCTGAACCACATCGTCATCACCGCCGTGGCGCGCGATGACATGAAGGACGGCGGCGCAGAGCACTTTGCCCGCACCATCGAAGCCGTGCGTGAAGCAGTGCCGACGATCACGATTGAGATTCTTGTGCCCGATTTCAATGGCAAGGACGACGCACTGGAAGTCGTGATGAAGGCGAAGCCGCATATTTTCAATCACAACCTCGAAACCGTGGAGCGACTGACGCCGCTGGTGCGCAGTCGTGCGATGTATCACCGCAGCCTGCATGTGCTGAAGCGTGCGAAGGCGATGGCGGAAGAGCTTGGCACCAAGTGCGCCACGAAGAGCGGGCTCATGCTCGGCCTCGGCGAGACAGAGACGGAACTGTTTCAGGCGATGGACGACCTGCGTGAGCATGACGTCACCGTGCTGACTCTGGGCCAGTATCTGCGCCCCTCCCCGCAGCATCTGCCGGTGATCGAGTATGTCCACCCGGACACCTTTGAGAACTACAAGCAGATCGCCTTGAAGAAGGGCTTCCGCCATGTGGCGAGTGCGCCGCTGGTGCGCAGCTCGTACCACGCGTCGGATTTCAAGCCTGAGCTGGATCTAGAGTAGCGAATTATTTGCGGAAGCCGCCAGCCATGCGGTTCCAAAAGTTTGTGAGGGGGATGACAAAGCCAAGAGCCACGATCTCCTGCTCTGAGAACAGGGTGGTCAGTTGATTGTATTCCTGAGCATCGTCATGGACGGTGGCCTTGTGTGTCAGTGCCTCAGCCCAAGCCAGTGCAGCCTGCTCACGGGGCGTGAACAACGGGGAGGTCCGCCACTCAGGAAGCTGTTCGAGGCGTGCCTGATCTTCTCCCAAGTGCCTTGCTTCTGCCTGATGAAGTTGAATGCAGTAGGCGCAGTGGTTGATCTGCGAGACGCGGAGTTCGATCAGGGCCCGCAGGTTGGGGGCAATGGAGGTTTGGGCCAGGTCACGCGTCAGATGTCGAAAGCGGGAGGTCAGTTCCGGTTCGATTTGGGAGTAATCAATTCTCATGGGCTGGTTAAAGGGTGCCGGTTTCCAACTGCTCCAGGTAGATGAAGTCGGGGGCTTTGACGCCGGCTTCGGCTCGGATTTGCACCAGCTGGGGGGATTCAAAAAAGCTTCTCGCATCGGCAATGGATGTCCATGCTGAGAAGTGCACGATTTTGTTCGGATCGTCGTGGTAGCTGAGGACCTGATAGGAGCGCTCGCCGGCTGCTTTGCGAATGCCTGCGGCGCGGTTGAAGATGCTTTTCCATGCCTTGTAATCGGCGACTTCGTGGATAATGAGAACGTGCTGCACTGGTGGGGTGGGTTGTGTGAGCACACAGTTAAAGACGCATTGATTCTTGTGGAAATGCTATCAATGCATCAGATTGATGATCTGAAAGCATGAATCGTCCCTCCGTCCATGAGCTTGAGTGCTTCGTTGCTGTTGCCGAGGCCCTGAGCTTTTCCAAGGCTGCCGGGAAGCTCAACCTTTCCCAGCCAGCCTTGTCCCGGCAGATTCAGGGACTGGAGTCCAAGCTGACCGCTCGCCTGCTGGAGCGCAACACGCGGGCTGTTTCATTGACGCATGCAGGCAGGTTGTATCTGGATGATGCGAAGCAGTTGCTGACCCAGCTCGACCGGGCAACGGAAGTCATCCGCCGTGTGGGGGCCGGAGAACCACAACGACTGCGACTCGCCTTTGTGGGTGCCTTGCTGGATGATGGTCTGGTGCGGCTGCTGCAAAAGTTTCGTGCCGAGCGTCCCGATTGTCAGATTCACATGGTTGATATGGCCCCGGCAGAACAACTGACGGCTTTGATGGGCGGAGAGATCGACGGGGCGTTCATCGGTGCGGCACCTGCCAAAGTCTCCCGGCAGATAGAGACCTTGGTCTGGAAGCGAGAGCCACTGCAGGTGGTGCTGCCGGAGCAGCACGCTCTGGCCAAAGGTGCATCGCTGAAACTCGCCCAACTCAAGGCTGAAAGCTGGGTGATGGTTTCCGCCAAGGCTGCCCCGGGTTTTCGAGAGCACGTGAGTGTGCTTTGCAGGAAGGCGAAGTTTCAGCCGAAGGTGGTGCAGGAGTCAGATCGTGTGGCGGCTGTGCTTACAATGGTCGCGGCAGGGCAGGGGATCAGCGTATTGCCGGAGTCCCTGTCACGCTGGCTCGGTGTTGGCGTGGTCTTTAAAAACATGCATGAATCGAAAGCGATGCTGACGCACGCCTTTGCGTTCAGGCGCGGTGATCCTGGTTCTGAGCTGCAGGAGTTTGCCCGAATGCTGGGGGCTCAGTGATGCTGACACGGCTTTTGGCATGCCATGCGTTTTCATTAGTCTGCACCTAATGGAGGGGCGGTAACGTGAAAGCGTGTTGCGTGCGCGGCATTTCGCGTTCTCTTCGTACACCCCCAACCCACCACCATGTCCATTCGTCCCCCCGCCGAAGCCTACGAGAAAGTTCCGACTGTCATTTTCCCAGACTCCGCCAAGGCGGCCAAAACGCTGGCGCAGGAAGTGAAGCAGTTGATCGAGACCAAGAACAAGGCGGGCCAGCCTGCAGTGCTGGGCATGGCAACGGGATCAACACCTGTGCCGTTTTATCGCGAACTGATCCGTCTTCACAAAGAGGAAGGACTGAGCTTTAAAAACGTCATCACCTTCAACCTCGACGAGTACTACGGCCTGAGCGCTGATCATCCTGAGAGCTACTCGATGTTCATGGCGGAGCAGTTGTTTGACCACATCGACATCCCGAAGGCGAACATCAACCTTCCCAGCGGTACTGTGCCGGGAGACCAGGTCTTCAACCACTGCCGCCAGTATGAGGAGAAGATACAAGCCTCCGGTGGCATTGATCTGCAGATTCTCGGCATCGGTCGAACGGGCCACATCGGCTTCAACGAACCTGGTTCCAGCCGTGACTCGATGACACGCCGCATCACGCTGGACCGCGTGACGCGCCAGGATGCCGCCAGCGACTTCCGTGGAGAGCAGAACGTGCCGCACTTCGCCATCACCATGGGGGTGGGGTCGATCCTGCGCGCGAAAAAGCTGGTGCTGATGGCTTGGGGAGAAAACAAGGCCGTCATGGTGGCCAAGGCCGTCGAAGGGCCGATGACGGAAGCGATCTCCGCCTCCTTCCTGCAAGATCACCCCGATGCGCGGTTCTTCATCGACCATGGAGCATCCCGCGAACTCACCCGCATCAAGCTGCCCTGGCTCGTGGGCCCGGCATCCTGGACACCGCGTGAGACCCGCCGCGCGATGGTGTGGCAGGCCTTCAAGATCAATCGCCCGATTTTGAAGCTGATCGACGAGCACTACAATGAGAACGGCCTCTCCGATTTGCTTTCCGAACAGGGGCCGGCTTATCAGCTCAACATCCGCATCTTTAATCAGCTGCAGCACACCATCACCGGCTGGCCTGGCGGCAAGCCTGATGAGGACGACACCTACCGCCCTGAGCGTGCACGGCCGTATCCAAAGCGCTGTCTTGTTTTCAGTCCGGAGCCGCAGGATGCCATCACTGGCATGGGCGGCACGATTGACCGCATGGTCGAGCAAGGGCATGACGTGCGGCTGATTGCGCTGACTTCAGGCAGTCTGCGCGTACCGGACAGCGAGGCGGATAAATTTGCCGAGACACTGCTGGAACTGGCCTCCAATGCGGCGAATCCGGCCACTTGGGCGGCTCAGGTGGCCTATGCGCGGGAAGCACTGGGCCTGCTGGAAGCCAAGGGCGAGTTCGGCGAGGACCCGCCGCTGCTGCGGCAGCTCAAGGGACTGATTCTGCGCGGTGAGCTGCGCGATGCGGCCCACACGGTGGGACTGGCCAACGACCGTGTCACCTTTGTGGATCTGCCCTTTTATGAACATGGCCGCTACCGCCGATTCAAGAGCACGGAGGAGGACAACAAGGCGCTGGTACGTCTGCTGCAGGAGCACAAGCCGCATCAAATCTACATCACGGGTGATGCGGCCGATCCGTCGAGCGTCGCAGGTATTTGCTTCCGCCTGCTGGTGGCTGCGCTGCAGGCGTGTGCCGGCGAGGAGTTCGCGGGTTCCTGCAGCGTGTGGCTGTATCGTGGCAAAGAGCGTCCGCTGGAGCCGCATGAGATCGACATGGCGATTCCGATGAGTCCCTTGCAGATCGAGCGCAAGGCCAACGCCCTGTCACGTTACGGAGCTCTGTCTTCCCTGGAAAAAGAAGCGCCGGAGACCAATCGCGAAAACGCGCGGCTTTATGATGCGCTCGGCCTGGCCGAGTACGAGGCCATTGAGACCTTCCAGCGCTGGCGCCGGGTGTAATCCAGTTCTTAGCCAGCTACTGCGAGCTTGGCATCGCGGTAGCTGCATTTTCCCAGCCGCCGAAGCTCGTCGCAGTGGGCTTCGATGCGCATGCTCTTCATGCTGGGCTGAAACCCAAGCCTGCGTGTGATGCAGTCATGCAGCAGGGCGGTGTGATCATCCTCAAACTCCACCACCCGGTCGCAGTCGAGGCAGATCAGGTGGTTGTGCTGGGGCTTGTCGAGGAAATTGGGGTCGTAGTAGGTCTGGTCACGGCCCAGATCGACTTCGCGCAGCAGTCCGCACTCCACCAGAAGGGTCAGGGTGCGGTAGACGGTGGCCCGGGAAACGGTGCTGTCGAGTTTGCGCGCCTTCTCCAGCAGTTCCTCTGCTTTGAAGTGGTCATCGGTGGCAAAGGCAGCCTCCACGATGACATCCCGTTGCTTGGTACGGCGCAGTCCCTGGCTGGCCAGATGTTTTTCCAAGCGTTGAGTGATACGTTCGTCCATGTGACAGGGAGGTTAGCCATGCCTGTGGATCGCGCAAGGCAGGGCTTTTTTTGAAGAAGAGGGCGGTGAATGCCGGGTTTTAGGGATGTTGCGTGAAAAAATGCCGCGTTCTGAGGTGAGCTAAGGCAATGCTTAGTTCCTTATAATAGAGTGAACTAAGCGAATACAAAGCCGGAGGTGAGGTCTCATAGAAAGCAGCGTCATTTTGCAAGAAATGTAGGCATTGCGTTCAAATTAATTTAAAATAATTATGGATTTTATTGTTAATATTGATAAAATTACTCATACTGCCTGATTCCAAGCATGCCTTTACCATTTTCATTTTCAACACAACGCCAAAGCTCTGAGGCCGAAAGTCCTGCGGAAGCCATAGCAATGGCTATTGCGGAGAAGGTGATGAGCCATGCCCCGGGGCATGTCAGCACTGAGCCTCTACAGGGAAATCAGGGAAGCATCTTTACGCCCCCAGCACAGGAAGCTCTGCCACGCGCAGTTCCCCATTTTCCACGTCCGGCTGCAGTGAATTCTCCAAAACTGCCTTTCAAACAAGAGCAGGAAGCCCTTCTGCCAGTGGAGATGCAATTGACAGCCGCAGTGCCGCCGCCCACATCACAGCAGCCATCTGTGCAGGGGACTGCTTCGGGCCATGACTTGCCGGCTCAAATCGATCAGCTGCGCAACGACATCTTTGGCATCGCCATGAATGCGAGCGCCTTAAATGACCGGATTGACCGCATGGAGCAGCGGCTTCCGCAAGCCGGGCAGTCGGCGCAGGCCGGAATCGCCACGTTGCGTGGTGAGATCGAAACCTGGCTGGAAAACCACCTCAATGCGGCCGTCGAGCACTGCATGAATCAGATCATCAACCGCACCAATTCTTCTGCCAACCGTTCCGTCAACTGACCGCCAGATCCGTATCATTCGACCTTACACTATATGAACTCCCTGAGACTCCGTATCCTGTTCCCCCTCTGGCTTTTCGGCTTTTTGCCGGCCATGGGAGCCACCCGAATGATGGGGCAGCCACTTGAATGGTTCTTCGGCATGACAGGCGTGCTTCTCGGCGGCGGCGTCTTTCTGGCCGCCTATTTGATTTCCGGCTGGCTTCTCAAACCGACGACGGCCGTCATGAAGGGCACTACCGCGGTGCTGCGCGGAGTTCCTCCGGACGCCCAGTCCGCTGAATGGCTGCCGGCTGACTTTTGGAAGCTGCGCTGTGACATCAACATGATCTTTGCCAAGCAGCGCCAGGCACTCAATGCCGCCGAGCAGCATGCCTGCCAGACTGCGCAGCGCCTGCTCAATGCAGAACGCCTGCTGCGTGAGGCATTCACGGCGCTTCAGGGCCTGTTTGCCGCCAGCGATGAAGGGGTGCTCGTGGTGGATGCCCAGGGCTCCATCATCGCCTCCAATGCCAAGCTGGATGATTTCCTCGGCAAACCGGTCGAAGAAGTCGCCGGACGGGATTCCACGCGTGTTCTCAATGCGCTGATTGAGCGATTTGACGAAAAAGCCGTCATCACCGCCTGGATCGAAAAGACCTCCGCCAATCTCGAAGGCCAGTCTGAAACGCCGCCGCTGGTCTCCAATGACAACCGGGTATTCTCCCTGCGCTCCAGCCCGATGCGCACGGATGCCGGTGAAGTGATCGGACGCATCTGGATCGTGAAAGACCGCTCCGAAATGCGGGTGCTGGAGAACCAGCTCCGCGAATCGCAGAAGATGGGAACCATTGGTCAGCTTGCCGGCGGCATCGCCCATGACTTCAACAACCTCCTCACGGCCATCCGCGGCAATCTCACGCTCGCCGAACTCACCCCCGCTTCCAATCAGGCCGGGGTGCGTGACAAGCTACAGAATGCCAACCACGCCACCACGCGTGCGGCGGAACTCGTCAAATCCCTCCTCGGCTATTCACGCCGCAGCACCGGTGTCGCCGTGCGCAAAGCCACCAACCTCAAGCGTCTTCTGGCTGACGTGCAGAACCTCCTCAAGCATAGCGTCGATCCGCGTGTCACCATTCAAATGCGCGGTGGCATGGATGCCTCCTACGCGACTGGAGACGCCACGCAGATCGAGCAGGTGATGCTCAATCTCTGCCTCAACGCCCGCGATTCATTGCCCGCAGACAAAGGCGTGATCGAAATCGCCGTCGAAAACGTCACCCATCGCATGCCGACGAAATCAGCCGAAAGCAATGAGGCTTCCGACTTCGTCATGCTCGTGGTGCGTGACAACGGCCACGGCATCTCTGAGGAGCACCGTCAGCGCATCTTTGAGCCCTTCTTTACGACAAAGGCAGGCAGCAAGGGCACGGGCCTCGGCCTTTCCACCGCGCAGGACATCGTGCGTGAGCACGGTGGCTGGATCGAGTTCGACAGCGAAGTGGGACGTGGCACCGAATTCCGCGTGTTTCTTCCACGGTTGGCCAATGCCGAACAGATCGAGGAGGAGATTCCAATCGACAACGGTCCGGCCATCAACGCCCCCATCGGCGGTCAGACCACCATTCTTGTGGTGGATGATGAAGCTCCGGTGCGCTCCATCGCCATGAATATGCTCGGTTTCCTGGGCTACCGCGTCCTGGAGGCCTGCGACGGCCAGCAGGCGCTCGACATCCTTTTGCGCACTCAGGAGAAGGTGGACGCAGTGTTGCTCGACATCTACATGCCCAAGCTTTCCGGCCGCGACACCTTCAAGGAACTGCGCGCTGTCGGCAACGATGTGCCGGTGGTGGTTTGCAGCGGTTTTGTCATCGATCCTGACGAATTTACCATCCTCAGCCAGGGCCGGACACCGCCGGTGGACATCATGCTCAAGCCCTACTCGTTGGACGGTTTGAGCAAGGCGCTCGCCAAAGCCGTGCAGAAAAAACAAGTGGAGGGCCCTGTTTATGAGCTCACCGCGAGCCGGGCACCGCAGCAGGCAGCAATGCTTGTTTCCTGAGCACAAGCGAAATCTGGGAGGAGAACTGCCTGCCGGCGGCCATCTTTCCCCTTTTCGATTGCCGCAAAGGCGCTACCATCCGCGCCCCATGATCAAAGTCGGCCTCGTCTCCCTCGGTTGCGCGAAAAATCTCATCGACTCGGAAATCATGATCGGCCACCTCCAGCAGGCAGGCATGGTCATGACACCCGAGCCGGACCTCGCGGATGTACTCATTGTGAACACCTGCTCGTTCATCGACATGGCCAAGAAGGAAAGTGTCGGAGCGGTGCATGACGCGGTGGACCAGCGGGCGGGCTCGAAAAAGCGTGCGCGACAGAAGATCATCGTCGCCGGCTGCCTCTCGCAGCGTTTTTCAACGGAGCTCCCGGGCCTCATGCCAGAGGTGGATGCCTTCATTGGTTTGGATCAGATCACGCAGGTGGCACCCATTATTCAGAAACTCATGGGCACCAAGGATCACGAGCAGGAAAACCTCGTCACCCGCCAGCCTCAGTACATCCCGGATTACGACACGCCGCGCTTCCGCCTTACGCCGCAGCACATGGCCTACATCAAGATTGCCGAAGGCTGCAATCATCCATGCTCCTTCTGCATCATCCCGCGCATCCGTGGCCGCCACCGCAGCCGCACGCAGGAAAGCATCATCAAAGAGGCGCAGCAGCTCATCGCCAGCGGGGTGAAGGAGATCAATCTCATCTCCCAGGACACCACCTACTTCGGCATGGACAAGTGGACGGAAGAGCGTCCCAAGCCGCGCAGTGGGGTTGATTCCACCAAAGGCGAATCCCTTTCCTCCCTCATCCGCGAGCTCAACAAGATCGAAGGCGATTTCTGGATCCGCCTCCTCTACACGCATCCCGCGCATTGGAGTGACGACCTCATCCAGGCCATCGCCGAGAGCCCCAAAGTCGCACGTTACATCGACATGCCGCTGCAGCACATCAGCGACCGCATGCTGGGCCTCATGAAGCGGGAGACCGATGGCGCCTACATCCGCGATCTCATCAAGCGCATCCGTGCCGGCATTCCCGGAATCGCCATCCGCACCACCTTCATCGTGGGCTTCCCCGGTGAGACCGAGGCTGACTTCAACGAACTGCTTCAGTTTATTCAGGACACAAAGTTCGAGCGTGCCGGCGTCTTCAACTACTCCCGTGAGGAAGACACCCGTGCAGCGAAGATGGAGGACCAAATCCACCACATGACCCGCAAGGCCCGCTGGAACGAGGCCATGCGCGCCATTCAGCGCAGCATCGAAGGCTTCAACACCACGCAGGTCGGTCGCAAGATGCGTGTTCTCGTTGAGGAGCCCGGCGTCGCCCGCAGTGAAATGGACGCTCCTGACATCGACACCACTGTTTTCGTGAGCAAGAAACTCCCCGTGGGGAGCTTCGCTGACATCACCGTCAAGGAGTGGCGCGGCTACGATCTCGTGGCGGCCTAAGCAACAAACGGTCACTCAGCGGCCTTGGGCCGGAAACGTTCGGCGACGCGGTCCACACCACCGCGTGGTCCGTTCACCGGCTTGAATCCACCAGACTCCCAGGTTGTTTTTTCCGGGTAGGGGTAGAGAGGCATGTCCAGTTCGGTTTTGCCGTCGACAATCCGTTGTGCGCTGAGGGTGTGGGGTGCTTCGCCTTTTTCGCGCCAGTTCATGACCAGGCCGAGCATGTCGGGCAGTTTATTGATGCCGGGGCCGGGGCCATGGCTCATGCCGGGAACGATGTAGAATTTGCAAAATGCCGCTGCTTTTTCGAGAGAGCCGAAGTGCTCGATGACGCGCTCGTAGTAGTCGAGTGTGGCGTGGTAGGGCACGCAGGAATCGGCGGAACCGGAGATCATGATGAGTTTGCCACCGCGTTTTTCGAACGGGCTGAGATCCGCGTTTTCAGCGTTGAGATAGGGGCCGAGTGCTGCGGTGTAGGTGTCGATGTCCTTGCCGAAATCGAGGCTCTGCATGTCTTTGTCTTTCCCGAAGACCCACTGAAAAAGATAGAGGTGCCCGTGGGCGATCTTGAAGGAACTGCCGAAGGGAATGCCGTCGAAGATGCGTTCGCCGGTGATCGCGTGTTTGGGGCCGCCGAAGAGTTTCCGGAGGGCTTCGGTGTGTTTGACTGTCAGTGTTGGATCTTTTTTCAGCGCCAGAGCGATCACTGCGTCGATGTCTTTTTCGGTGCAGCGCGGGTCTGAAACCATCTTGCCTGCGGTTTGCGGGATTTCGCGTGAGGCCATGTATTCGTTGCCTGCGGCGATCATGTTTTCCTCCTGCGAAGCGGTGAACGGGCACTGATGAAAGATCTGTTCGTTCCACAGGAAATACGCGTGCAGCGGAGTGCGGCAGTGGGCGGGGACATTGGCCACGATGCCGTCGTAATCTTCGGGATAGCGCTGGGCTTCCTGAAGCGCCTGCTGGCCTCCGGTGGAGCCGCCGTTGAAGTAGGAGTATTCGGGGACGCGGCCGTAATAAGCTTTGATGACCTGTTTGGCGGAGACGGTCATGAGATGGGTTGCGCGATAGCCGAAATCCTTCCAGACATCCGGTTTGCCAATGCCGGAATCAGAGTTCGGGGCGGTGCCCATGTCTGTAGTAGCCACGGCATAACCACGAGCCATGTATCCTGCCAGGCTTCCTGAATTGATGCGGCCAGCGGAACCGCCGTTGCCAAGGCCGATGAAGCGGTTGTTCCATTTCCCAGCTTCCGGCATCCATATTTCCACGTTGATGTTGGAGTCCTTGCCCGGGTTGAGAATGAGCTTCACCACCGTGTGTGGCGGCACGTTTTTGTCTGCAGTGACGCTGATTTCATCGGCGACCACGATTTTCCCAGAGTCGATTTGAAGCTGCTTGAGTGTCGCAAGCCGGTCTGTGTTTTCCGGAGGCGCTGCCAGTGCTGACATGGAGGCCAATGCCCCGAGAAAAAAGTGTCTGCAAAGCTGCCAGGGAATTCTTGAGATGTTCTGTTTCATAGCTCAGTCACTGAATGATCTGTCCGTGTGGAGCTGGATGCGCTCAGGCCATGAGCGTGCCGAATCACGGCGTTCCTTGCAACACATGAATGAGCTTTCCCGGCTGACGAAGCGCGCCTCTGAAAAGTCAGCGTCGTTTGGAGGTTCGTTTCCGCGCTTGGGTCTGTGCGCGGAGGGTCTCGTTGATTTCTTCGGGGGTCAGGACGATCGCGTGGCGGATGGTGACTTCCTCCAATTTAGCGACTTCAGCGGGCGGCGCTGCTGCTGGTGGATTGAGGGGGGGCTTCGGAGGTTCCGTGGCTGCTACGACCGGCTCAGGTGTTGATGGCGCTGACGGGGCAGGAAGCGGAGCTGGTAGATGGGTGGCCATCTCCTTTGGAGGGAGGTCGAACTGCGAAGGCTTGTCGATTTCCTGGCTGGCGAGAATGGCTCGGCGGATTACGGGTTCAACATTGGGCGGTGCTGAAGCTTCAGGTTTAAGAGCCACTGGCATCAGAACATCCGCCACCAGGGCAGGGGGCGGCGATGGCGGAATGGGGAGCTCGACCGCTATCACGGGGGTCTTCTTCACGATGGGAAGAGGCAGCGCCTCAAGGGGAGGAATGGCTGCGGGTTTTGGAGTGATCTCTGTGACCTCCTCCTGAACGGGGACAGCGACTTTCGGTAGCGAACTTGGCACCGCAGCAAGCACGCCTGACCTGGCATCTGGCAAGTCAGCAAAGATCATCCAGGTCAGTGCTCCAAGGAGCATGACTGTCGCAGCCAGAGCCAGCCATGGGAAAGTGAACTGGGGAGGAGAAGGACGATGGAAATCGAGTGACTTGAGATCGCCACTGACAGGGGCGAGGAGGAGGGTTTTCCTCCCATGATCCACGGGGGCATCGACCGGGTCTTGGTCTTCCTCAAAATCAGAGACGAAACCTGCGCTGGTGACTTCCTGTGAAGCGAGGGGGGACTCGATGGAGTCCATTTCGGCAATTGCTGCGGTCAGGAGATGGGAAAGCTTTTCCGTGAAGTCGGGCGGGTAGGGGACGGTGCTGCCGCTCAATACGCACTGCAGGCACTCATGCAGGTAACCCGCTGCCATTTCAGGCATGCTGGAGGGATATTCGGTGATCTCGCGCAACTGACCTTCTCCCGTGAGAAGATAGGCCGCCAGACTGATGAAGGTGCGATGACGCTCATCACGGGCGGCGATACCGGCTGCTTCTTCATTTGGGTTGTACTCCCATGGGCTCAGATCGATCAGCCGTGGCTTGCACAAGCTGCGCATCGTCTTGTGCAGGCGGAGTTTCACCAAAAATTTTGGCCAGGCGTCCAACCGCTTTTGATGCAGGCGCTCCAGATCACGGGGAAGTACGGGACCGTCATAGCCGACACAGAGCTGAATATTGGCTGGATCCAAATCCACGCGCTGAACGCCGGTTTCGGTTGCCTGCTCCAAACCGGCATGGATCTGCCGCAGCAGAGTGATGACTTCTCCGGGATTGAGTGTGCCGCGTTTTGCCATCAGGGCGCTCAGGGACATGCCCGGCTCACGCGCTTCTGAAAGAAACGCCCAGTCAGGGCCCCTCCAGAGACCCATCATGTGCAGAATGTTGGTTTGCCTTGCTGGATCCTGCCGCCAGACCTGCGGGGGAAATGCCATGAAATCAGACTGATTTGCAATGCGTTCGGGTGGCAGCAGATGCAACGTGACCGGCTGTTCGGCGGACGTGTTGACTGCCGAAATCGTGAAGGGGTGGCAGCCAGAAAGCTCGGGGTTTTGGATCTGGAAACTTGCGCCAAACAGGGTTTTCAGCGGAATTTCTCCCAACAGCAATGTCTGCAGGTGGGAGACGGGCAGTGTGGAAGGATCTGCCACCAGCAGCAGCTTGGGATTGCGCGCCTGCACCAGGGTGACGTAGGAGCACATCGCCTCGCGAATCTCATCACGCAGAGACTTTCTCGAAATCGAATGAGCTGAGGGGCTGGTCAGGACCGATTTGATGACGAAGCGCAGGCTCGCTGGCAGTTCTGCGATGATGCTGAAGTCGTCGGGATTGCCGCCAGGATAGGTCTGCCCGGTCATGAGCAGAAAGAGCAAGCGGCAGGCCTCGACAACGAATCGCGAGCTGTGCTGGCCAAAGGCTTCGGACCTTGGCTGTGACAGGCCGTAGTCATACAGCCGGAGCTGCAAAAACTCCTCTTCCTGGGTGGTGACCAACACCTGGTCCATGCGCACTTTTGAAAGCAACTGCCCTTGTTCCTCAGCTTTTCCCAGGTCTTGGAGAAGCTGATGCACCAAGGCCAGAGATGTCACGGTGGGCAAGGCTCCACGCCTCAGGACATATTCCTGGACGAACTCTCCCTCATTTAGGTCGGTAACGAAAAAGGGCAGCCCGTCATCAACGCCGATTTCGAGAATCGTCATGAAGGATTGGCCGCGCATGCCTGCCGCACTTTGCAGCAGTTCAAGAGTGCGAAGCAGCAGGCCTTCATCGATTATTTCCGGCTTCACCTCTATTGGGTCCAAGTTGGTATTGGGCTCGTAAAACCTGTGGAGGAACCTGGATTGACCTCGTGATTTTTTAACCTTCCGGCGTGCCTTGGACTTGTGTCCTTCCAGCCGTGAGGCAGCCCATTGGCGGCGCGACTGCCAGCTCACTGGCTTTATCCAGCGTCGCATGGAGGAGGGCTGACTTGGGGCAGGCACAGGTGCGGCTTTCCCTGTGAAAATATGAAGCTCCACCAAACGGCTGTTTCGCTGATCAAATGCCAGCATGACCACCTCATCTTGTGCCCGCGGCAACTTGATTGGAGAGCCATTGCGATGACTTGCCAAGGCAAGGGTTCCAAAGAGTTGCGGCCCTTCAATCATAACTCAGACGTGCTTGTATAGAGAATTCAGTGAACCGTGTTCAGGTGGAATCACTGTTCTTGAGTATGATCTTTGCGACTCAATTGTGCAATGGAAATTATATATTGTAGATATATATTTAAAAAATGAGATCTGGTGTGACTAATATTGAATTCGAAATAACCTGTGGCGACCCCTGAAATCACTCATGGGCCATGCAATCAAAACTGCTGTGATGCTTGCTCTCGTGGTGAATTGTGGACATTCTGCCTCATGACACGCAGCATTCTTGCCATCGGCGCCCATTATGACGATTGTCCTTTTGGCATTCCTGGCACGCTTCTGCGGGCCGTGCAGAAACATCAGCGCGTGGTCATTCTCAGTCTGATCGGCGACTACACGAACTGGCCGCCGGTCAAAGGGCGGGAGCAGGGCCTGTTGGAGCTCTCGAAGCAGCTTGCCGCCGAGCGTGGCATTGAGATGCGTTTTTTACCGTATAAGAGCCTGGGCTTCGAGCCCACTCTGGATACCAAGCGAGCCGTGGCCGAAGTCGTGGCTGATGTGAAACCCGACACCGCCTTCATGCTCTGGCCGCGTGACCGCCATCCGGATCACGAAGCCGCCAGCGCCATCTGCCATGCAGCCTTGTATCAACCGGCGCGCCTGCTTGGGCGCGAGGAGGTGAAGACGCCCTCACGCGTCTACTGGTATGACAACGGTCCCGGTCATACGATTGGCTTCGAGCCGGACACCTATGTCGATGTTTCAACCGAATGGCCCGCTGCGAGCGAGTGGCTGGGACGATTGATGGCCTATGTGCGCAAGGAAGACTATGACCCGGCCAAAACGGATGCCGCCATGGAGACGAAGAGCGTGCTTTCCCGCTATCGCGGTCTGGCCTGCGGGGCCAGGTATGCCGAGGCATTCAAGAGTGTGCGCCCGGTGGTGAATGCCGAGTTTTAAAACCCGACTTACCATCCATTGGATGGTGCCCCCGGTAGGATTCGAACCTACGACAAATTGATTAAGAGTCAACTGCTCTACCAACTGAGCTACGGAGGCATGTTTGAAACCAAACAGCGTTGGAAGGGGAGGAGTTTTAATCGTGTATGCGCTCTGCGCAAGTTTGTTTTGCCCTGAGCTGGAAACTTTCGGGTGCGGCGCCCGACCGAAAGTCGCTGCTGCGATGGCAAACAGGCATGATTTTGGATGTTTTCAATGCAGTGACGTGGTATCCCGCCGGCATGCGTGTGCTGGTTTTCATCCTTTTTGCGTCAATGCAGGCCGCTCTGGCGGCAGATCTGCCCTTGGCAATCACCTTGGCAGGTCAGCCGGGACACTACACGATCAAACGCTGGAAGAGTGACTGGCAGGGCTGTGAATTTGAAGGTGGTATTGCACAGGGACGCGTCGTCATCGTCGAAACCGACGCATTGAAATGGCTGCGTGTGAACTTTGCCGTCGGGAAGATTGGTCCTGAGGAAGGGGGGGCGGGCTGGCGGATGCCGTTTGGCAAGCATGAGACGGCGGAGCTGAGCTACACGCTGCGCTTCAGCAAGGATTTCGATTTCGTCAAAGGGGGCAAACTGCCGGGACTGTGTGGCGGCCCGGACAATGTGAGCGGCGGCCGCCGGGCCACTGGGACGAACGGCTTCTCAGCGCGCCTGATGTGGCGCAAAGACGGACGTGGGGAAGCTTACGTGTATCACAAAAATCAAAAGGGTGATTATGGCGACAGCTTTGCCTTTCCTGCCGACTTCCGCTTTCCCATGGAGACTCCGGTCAAGGTGAAGATCGCCGTGACGATGAACTCAGTGGGCAAGCGCGATGGTGTCCTGCGTGTGTGGATCGACGAAAAGTCGATGGTGGAACGAACCGACATGGAATGGCGCACGGTGGACAGCTTTGGTGTGGATGGTCTCTACTTTGAAACCTTTCACGGCGGTGGTGATGCCTCATGGGCACCAACACGGGCCTGCTGGGCGGAGTTCGCGGAGATTAAGGTGGGCAGATAGCGATCTTTCAAACCCCTCCAAATTGGGCATTGACCGCGTTCCTGCATATCAGGACACTCAGATCAATTCCAACCAGGAGGTCATCATGAATGAACTGCAATCCCGCCGTGCGTTCCTTGCCGATGTGAGCAAGGGAACGCTGTTAGCCACTCTCGGTCCCGCGCTCGCAGCTGAGTTCGGCATCAGTTCCGCCGGTGCGGAGGAAACATCCGCCGCTTTGAATTTCGGAGACATGGAGGCGCTGGTTTGCTTCATGCAGGAGACTCCCGTGTCGAAATTGCAGCCTGCGCTTGCCGCGAAACTCAAAGCGGGCGCGTCATTGAAACAGCTCGTGGCCGCAGGTGTGCTGGCAAACGCACGAACTTTCGGCGGCGAGGACTACATCGGTTTTCACACGCTGATGGCCCTGAGCCCGTCGCTGAAAATGTCTGGGGCCATGCCTGTGCAGCAGCAGGCGCTGCCGGTGTTTAAAGTGCTGTATCGCAACACCAACCGCATGCAGGAAAACGGCGGACGCAGTGGCGAGGTGCTTCATCCGGTGGCGGCAGGCACGGACAAACCGGCTGCAGCCCAATTGCACGAGATGGTGAGACGCAAGGACACGGCAGGGGCGGAAAGAGTCTTTGCCTCGATGATGCAAAACAGCGCGGACGATGGCTTCAATGCGCTGCTCGAATGTGTGCAGGACAATCCGGAAGTTCACCGCACCGTGCTGCCTTATCGCGCCTGGGATCTGCTCGATGTGGTGGGACATGAGCATGCGACGACGCTGCTGCGGATGTCGCTGCGCTACTGCCTGAACTCGGAAAATTATCGCAGGCCGGAATGGGACGAACACAGCAAGGCACTGACGAAGCTCATGGATGAACACAAGCTCATGGGGCGCGATCCTGGCACGAAGTCGATGGAAGACGGCGTGGTGGAAAAGCTCAGCATGACCATTTTTAGCGGCACGCCGGAAGACGCTGCAGGTGCGGTGGCTGAGGCGCTGGCGGAGGGATTTGATCCGCATGAAATCGGCGAGGCGATCTCGCTGGCAGCGAATCAACTCGTGCTGCGTGATCATGGCCGTCCGCCGGAGTGGGAAGCCCCGGGCAAACCGACTGGCAGCGTACATGGCGACTCTGTGGGCGTGCATGCGAGCGACTCGGTGCATGCGTGGCGCAATCTCTCGCAGGTCAGCAAAGGACGGAATGTTTCTGCATGTCTCATTCTCGGCGCGTGGCAGGTGGCACGTGATCGTGGTGCGGCCACCGGTCAGCAATTCCTTGAATGGGAGCCCGTGCCTCATAAGCGCTACATCAGCCAAAGTACGGATCAGTCAAAGCTGCTCGGAGAACTGGATGGGCACATTCGGCAGAATCTTCAAGCGCATGCCGCCGGCGTGGTGCAGCGCTGTGGCATGAGGGGAATGGATCCGGAGGCCGTGTTCAAGACCTTGCTGCGTTACGCCGTCAGCGAAGATGGCGCGCTGCATGCGGAGAAGTATTTCCAGACCACATGGGAAGAGTTTCATCGGACTCGTCCGGCCTTCCGTTGGCGTCAGTTGACAGCCTTGGCGCGTGTGACGGCGAGCGAGTTTGGCCGTCCGGCACCTGGACAGGCTGAAGCTTGCGAACTGTTGGGAGTGTGAAGCGAAAGCCAGCGCCAAAAAAATGACGTGGCGGATGAACGAGTCATCCGCCACGTGCCGTTGGACAGGGAAATCAGAATATTCCGAGACGTGTGTTGCTGTTGACATTGAGCGGCAGTCCACGAGTTCCCACACGAGCGTTCACTCCGGAAGGCCGGGGGGCGGGCCTGGAATGATAGTGGGCGGGGTGGTTGTTGCCGTAGTAGTTGTTGTATCCGGGGTGATATGGGCGGGAGGGGGCACGGCGGGAAGATCCCGGGCCGGTGTTCACGTAGCCACCCGCATCAACGCAACTGGACAGCGTCGCGATGAACAGACCGAGAGTGAATAACGGGAGGATGTTTTTCATTGGATAGAGGGGTTCATTCCAATACATCGGCTCAAATTGATTTGTGGCCGTACGTTCCGCACTCACCGGGCCTTGATCAGTTGCACGGCATCCGCTCCGACGATGCCGTCGGTGTCCTTGGTGCTGATCGTAATGACGGCGCTCTTGTCTGCAGTGAAAGGGAAAACGCCGAGGCTGACGAAGAGCTTGTCGATGGACGGTGCCTTGCGTTGATTCACCAGTACCGTCTGCGTCCCTTCCGCATGCTCTATGCTCACCGGTACATTGCTGGCACGGTTGGGCGCAGAGGCATAGGACACGCGCACTTCGTATTTGCCCGGAGCCTGGATTTTCATCCGATAGGTGACGTTCTTGGTGCCTTTCTCGGTGTTGGAGTCATGGATGCTTGAGCCATCGACAGGACTGCCGTAGGCGCTGCCGGTCCAGTGTCCGATCTGCTCAGCTTCCTGCTCGCTCATGACAATGCCGGGCAGCTTGGCGGAGCGGATCATGTTGGCGAGAGAAGCGAGTTCGAGCACGGCTTTGTGTTCGAGCAGTTTTTTGCGCAAGGCAGGCACGTCGATGTTTTGCACCGGGGTCTTCGCCTTGATCGCCATGACCGCGGCGAGGCCTGATGCATGGCCCAGCGCCATGTACACCGGCTCCATGCGCAATGAGCAGTAAGCGATGTGGCTGGCGGAAAGGCAGACGGGGACGAGCAGGTTTTCGCACTCGGTATGCTTAGGCGTCAAGCTGCGATAGGGGATCTGATAGGGCAGCGCCGGGATGTCTTGAAAACTGCCCTCATCACGCACGGTGCCGTCATCAGCGAGGATGCGTTGCACGATGTGGCAGTCGATGAGGAACGAGCCCATGCCGACGGAGTCGTCTTTGAAGATGTCGGTCTGCAGATCCTTTTGCACCATGACGTATTCGCCGATCATGCGGCGGCCTTCGCGCACATACAGCGCGTAGGGCCAGTGGGCGTTGTCGGCAAACTCGTCTTTGCACAAGCCCCAGGAATTCGCCTGCTCGCGCAGACTTTGCGGCACGCGTTCATCATGGCCGAGGAACCACAGCATGCCCTGGATGAAGTCGGTGTGGTCCTGCCATATGCGTGCGCGTGTGGCAGCGTTGCCATCGGGGTAGTCGAAGTTTGCGCCGGGATAGTCGGTGGAGAACAGGCCTTGGGCATTGAGGTCGTATTTGCCGTTGGCGACATTGCCGAGATGAAACAGGCGGCCAAAACGAACGCCGGGGAAGGCGTGGATCAGGCGCAGCAGCAGTTCGTATTTAGCGGGATCGTAGCTCGCAGGCTTGGGGAAGGGGACCAGAATGTCTGCGCGCTGTGTGACGCAGATGCGGAAGTTGTAGCTCTGGGTGCTTTTGTCCGCGCTGCCGGGGGCGAGCTTGGGATCTGGGAAGACACCGTAGATGGGCTTGCCCTGTGCATCCAGACCGGAGATGCTCGCGGGCGTGCCATGAATGTAGCTGGGGCCTTTGCCGCCGATGCTCGGGCAGTCGCTCTCCATCACTTCGATGGTGCGTGGACGAATCGGCATCGGGTGATAGCCCGCAAGCGGCTCGCCATACTGCGCGGTGCTCTCACGCCCGACGATGTAGCTGACCTTCGCCGCCGCCATGAGATCTCCTTCATAGGTGGCGTCGATGAATTCTTTGCCGTGGTAGGTCGTGCCGTCGTTCGTGGTCAGGCCGGTGATGCGCGCGCCCTCCTGCGTGATCGACTTGAGTGACTGCGCTGTGACCACCTTCACGCCGGCTTCCTGCAGCATCGTTTGAAACGTGCTCAGGTTCACGCGTGGCTCCGCATACCACATGGGGGTGTTTGGTTTCGTGGCAGCAGCGAGCGCGAAAAATTCACGCGGAAATCCGCCGATGGTTTCCTCCTTGCCCACATCCGTGCGGCAGAGGCCGCCGGTGACCATGCCGCCGATCCATTTTGTGGGCTCGATGACGACTACGGACGCACCCTCACGTGCGGCAATAATACCTGCGCTGAGACCTGCGGGAGTGCCGCCGTAAACGACGAGGTCAAAATCTGCCGCAGCGAGAGGCGAGGCAAGGCCAAGAAGGAGGAGCAGGCGGTGGAAAAGCATGAGGCGAAAAAAGAGCAGGCAGCAGCGCCATGCATCCTTTTTCGCCTCGTCTTTTGAATCGGTGTGCTTACTGCTTCGCGAAAGCTTCGAAGGCTTCGGCCACTTTGCCTTCCTTCTCATCGCCTTTGTGGAAGAAGAAGAGGTGACGCAGGAGGGTGTATTCGCCCTTTTTGAGTTCATAGGCTCCGTCAGGGGCGTCTTTGTCGAGCGACTTGGTGCCGAAGGGATTGGCGGTGAAGAGGCCGTAGGTGCGGACATGCCACGGTGTGGGGAAGCGGAAGCTGGAGGGATGATTCAGCATGGCGACACCGAGTTTTTCACCACCGACTGTGCCGTAGTAATCGCACCATTTGGCGCGTTTGCCCCAGGCAGCAGCGTCGGTGAGGCCTTCGCTGTTGATGATGTGGCCACTGCCTTTTTGATTCTTACCCATCTCGACAGCCATCTCCGTGGGGACGCGGATGCTGAGTCCGGCGTCTTTTTTGTCCTCAAATTTGGCGGTGCCTTCGGTGGCGAGCAGGATCTGCTTCATCTCGATGCTGCGGGAGCCTTCGTCAGCGCGGAAGATCATGGTGCGCTCTTCTTCGAGGTATTTTTTTCCATCGGGATCAAGGTAGTCGATGATGGAGACGAGCACGGCGGAATCGGGTTTGGCCTCAAGGGTCTTGAACTCACGGTGTTTCTCGCTGCCCAGCTTGCTGAGACGTTCCGGGGTCTTGGATGTATCCCCGAAGGTGAGCCGTTCGGCCCAGGATTCGATGCCGTTGATGCCCTCGCTGCCAAAGCAGATGCCGCGATGGTGCGGGTGGTCATGCTGCTCGCCTTCGATGGTCTTCATCGGGTAGTTGCGAGTCATCTGTTTGCCCGTTGGGCCGAAGACAGGGGCGAGGTAGGGCTTGTTGGCCTGATCGACAATGTATTCGGCAAAGACCTGCCCATCGACCTTCACGATGGCTCCACCAGTGGCGGTTTTTTCGACGGTGAATTGGGCAGCGCTGGCCATGGAGGCGAGCAGGAGTGATGCGGCGAGGAGCAGTTTCATGGTTGTGGCAGTGAACGTCGGTGAAATTGGAATGCTTTCGGCTGAGATCAATCCCAGCCGTGGAAGAATTGGAGTGCGGTCTGAGTCGTGTCGGTGGCGACTTTCTCGACGGCTTCCCCGCGCAGGCCGGCGATGGCGCGTGCGGTGTCCGCCACGTAGGCGGCTTCGCAGCGTTTGCCGCGATGAGGAACCGGAGCGAGGTAGGGTGCGTCGGTTTCGATCATGTAGCTGCCCGCAGGCACGAGTCGTGCGGTTTCGGCGATGATGCCGGCGTTTTTAAAGCTGACGATGCCGGTGAACGAGATGAGGTGGCCGCGATCAAGCAATGGCTGCGCCTGCTCGAGGGTGCCGGTGAAGCAGTGGAAGACGCCGCGAAGGCGGTCGCTGAAAGGCAGCACGAGCGCGGTGAGATCGTCCCAGCTCTCGCGATTGTGCAGGATTACGTTCAGTTTGAGTTCTGCCGCGAGTTCGAGCTGTGCGGTGAGCACACGGGCCTGATGCGTTTTCCAATCTTCGAGGGTGAAGCCCTCCGGCGGGGCATGGAAGTAATCGAGGCCGATTTCGCCGATGGCACAGACTTTGGCGTGACTGGCGAGTTCACGCAGTTCATGGATCCAAGCATCGCCACTGACCGAATCTGCATCGCAGGGATGAATGCCGACCGCGACGCGCACGTCAGGCTCGTGCTCGGCGATGGCGAGGAGCTTGCGGGCGTTTTCGAGATCCGTGGCGGGTGCCACCATGCGTGTGACGCCGGCTGCGCGTGCGCGTGCGAGCACGGCGGGCAGATCGCCGTCGAATTGTTTGCTGCCAAGGTGGGTGTGCGTGTCGAAAAACATGCCCTGCGCCTTCGCATCTGGGAACCGGGTGTCAAGCGTGACGAATTAGTCCTTTCCTCGTGCGCCACATTCATGGTAAACCAAGCCCATGTCTTTTCGCCGGTTGCTTTTGGTTTTGCCATGCCTGCCAGCGCTTCTTGGTGCTGCGCCGGAAGAATATTTTGGCATTCATGTGATCGATGAAGGCACGGGACGCGGTGTGCCGCTGGTCACGCTGAAAACGACCAATCACATCGCGCTGACGACGGACAGCGCGGGTTGGATCGCCTTCAACGAGCCGGGATTGATGAACCGCCAGGTGTACTTCGGCGTCGAATGTCCGGGGTATTCGCTGCCGAAGGATGGGTTTGGCTTTGTTGGCGTGCGGCTGACTCCCTTGGTCGGAAAATCCGTGGAGGTGAAGGTGCTGCGTACCAACATCGCGGAGCGTTTGTGCCGGCTGACGGGGCAGGGGATCTACCGCGACAGCACCTTGCTGGGGCGTGAGGCACCTTTGCCGAGCCCCAATTGGTTCGCGGATGTCATGGGCCAGGATTCGGTGCAGGTGGTGTCTTGGAAGGGGCGCTACTTCTGGATTTTTGGAGACACGAATCGCCCCAACTATCCGCTGGGCAATTACCACTCCACGGCAGCATGGAGCGATGCGCCGGACCAAGGCGGGCTCGATCCCGAGCATGGCATCCACTTTGAATACATCACCGATGAAAATGGGGCGGTGGCCAAGATGCTGCCGCTGGAGGAGCCTGGTGCTGTGTGGCTCTTTGGCATGCACACAGTCATGGATGCCGCGAACAAGGAGCATCTCATGGCGCATTTCTCACGCTGGCGTGATCTGGGCAAACGATTGGAGCATGGCCTGGCGGAGCTGGATGAATCAACGGGACGCTTTGAGCGAACCACGGTGCTGGGGGATGAATTCGACTGGCAGCATCCGCAGGGCAATGCCGTGCGGACCAAAGGCGAGAGTGGGGACTGGATTTACTTCTCCACGCCCTTCTGCCGGACTCGGGTGAAGGCGAGCTATGATTCCGTGCTAAACACCTCAGCCTATGAGTCGCTGGCGTGGTCGGCGGAACAGGGAGACTACGTCTGGCAGCAGGCGCTGAAACCAACGACGCAGAAGGACGAGGAAAGCCTCATCGCCGCGAAGAAGATGCCCGAAGAAAAGGCGCGCATGCAGGTGGTGGCTGCTCAAACAGGCAAGCCGGTGCATCTGCATGCAGGCAGCGTGCATTGGAACAAACACCGCGAACGCTGGGTCATGATCGCGGTGCAGGAAGGCAGTAGTGAATCCTATCTTGGCGAGGTCTGGTATGCGGAGGCGAAACAGATTGAAGGCCCATGGCGCAAGGCGGTGAAGATCGCCACGCATCCGAAGTACAGCTTCTACAATCCGAGCCATCATGCGTTTTTTGACCAGCAGGAGGGACGCCTGATCTATTTCCAAGGCACCTATGCGGAAACGTTTTCCGGCAATCCCATCGCTACGCCACGGTATGACTACAACCAGATCATGTATCGGCTTGATCTGGACGATGAGCGGCTGAAGGCGGCGCGGGTGGACTGAACACGCGTGACGAAAAAGGCACAACGCCATGGCTTCACGCGGCGCTTTGATTCGGCATGCATGGCGGCATGGAATTACTGCAACGCATGGATTGGCTGGCCTTCGTGGGCAGAAGTTTTCTTGGCATGCTGTCGTGGCTGGGGCAGATCGCCGCCTTGATGGGAGAGCTGATGATCGGACTTAAGAGCGGCAGGTGGAGGCTGAAGTTGGTGGCGCACCAGGTCATGGCGATTGGTTACGGATCGCAGCTGGTCGTGGTGGTGACGGGGGCTTTCACCGGTGCGGTGTTTGCCTTTCAGTCGTATGCGAAGTTCAAGGAATTCGGAATCGAATCGACCGTGGGAGCCATTGTTTCGGTGGCGCTCTGTCGTGAGCTGGGGCCAGTGCTGGCGGGCTTGATGGTGTCGGGGCGTGTGGGGGCCGCGATGGCGGCGGACATCGGCACGATGAAAGTGACCGAGCAGATTGACGCCTTGCGTGTCATGGGCGTGCACCCGGTGGATTATCTCGTGCTACCGCGCTTTCTGGCGATGTGTGTGTCTATGCCGCTGCTGGTGGCAGAAAGCATCGCCTTCGGTTTGATGGCTTCTTATGCACTGATCGTTTATGGTTTTGATGTGCCGGGCGGCTGGTTCTGGCAGCACACTGTGGATCACACGGAGGTGCTGGATGTGGGGATCGGCATGTTCAAGGGGCTGGTATTTGGTGTCATCATCACGCTGATCAGTTGCCATCAGGGACTCATGGCGGAGAACGGTGCCGTTGGTGTGGGCCTCGGTACCACACGTGCGGTGGTCTACTCTTCGCTGACGATGTTGGTTTCGAATTTCTTTCTGACTATCGCGCTAAATTATGTTTCCCCGCTGGGTAGCGCATCCTGAGGAGGGCTGAATCTCCATGCTTGCTCTTTTTGGCCCGGCCCGATAGCCTGCGCTGAAATTCAACCAATTCAGCACCACCATGTCCGCCAATCTTGCAGAACTCCTCGGTACGATGATCCTGGTACTCCTCGGCGACGGTGTCGTCGCAAATGTGGTGCTGAAGCAGACGAAAGGTAATAATGCAGGCTGGATTGTGATCACTGCGGGCTGGGGCTTTGCGGTGGCCGTGGCAGTTTATTGCGTGGCTGCCATCAGCGGCGGGCATTTGAATCCTGCGGTAACCATTGGTCTGGCGGCGATCGGCAAATTCGAGTGGGCGCTGGTTCCCGGCTACATCGCTGCACAGATGGTGGGTGCGTTTCTCGGCGGCATTCTCGTCTGGCTGGCCTACCTGCCACACTGGCCGGTGACGGAATCCAAAGGCGACAAGCTGGCGGTCTTCAGCACCGGCCCGGCAATCCGCCACACGGCAGGAAATCTGATCTGCGAGGCCATCGGCACCGCCATGCTGGTGCTCGGTGTGCTGGCGATCCTGTCTCCTGCCAACTTGGTGCCCAATTCAGGCTTCGACAAAGGCCTCGCGCCTGCGCTGGTCGGCCTGCTGGTGGGGGCGATTGGCCTGTCTCTCGGTGGCCCCACTGGCTACGCCATCAATCCTGCGCGTGACCTCGGCCCTCGCCTTGCTCATTTCGTCCTGCCTATCCCTGGCAAAGGCAGCTCCGACTGGAGCTATGCGTGGATTCCAGTCGTGGGTCCAATCATCGGCGGGATCGTCGGGGCGCTGGTTTACAAGGCGCTGTGGTGATCACTTGGGCGTGTGAGGCACGAGCACGTCGGGTGATTCATTCGACTGCCGTGCACGCTTGGCCATTTCGCGGGCAAACTGCTCCTGGGAGCGGCGTGCTTTGGCGGCGGTGACGTGGAGCAACTGCCAGGTGCCATCCGCCTTGAGTACGCGACCGCGGGCAGTGTCGGCGAAGTGGACTTCGAGGATGTGTTGCAGGCGTTTGCGCGCCTCCCTGTCTTCGACGGGTGTGAGGAGTTCGACGCGCTTGGAAAGATTACGGTTCATGAAGTCCGCGCTGGCGATGAAGACAGCGGGCTTGCCGCCCTGACGGAACCAAAAGATGCGGGCGTGTTCCAAATAGCGGTCGATGATGCTGACGACGCTGATGTTTTCACTGATGCCCTTGATGCCCGGGCGCAGGCAGCAGATGCCGCGTACATTGAGGCGGATCTTCACGCCCGCCTGGGAGGCTTCATAGAGCGCCGCGATCATCTGGCGGTCTTCGAGCGCGTTCATCTTGAGCATGATCTCGGCGGCTTCGCCCTGGCGGGCGCGTTCGGTTTCGCTGCGGATCATGGAGACCAGGCGCTCGCGCAGGCCATAGGGGGCCATGCTGAGTTTGCTGAAATGCACGAAACGTGAGCGACCGGTGACGGTGTTGAAAAACGCGGAGGCGTCAGCGCCAAAATCAGCCCGGCAGGTGAGCAGGCTGATGTCGGTGTAGAGCTTGGAGGTGGCTTCGTTGTAGTTGCCTGTGCCGAAGTGCATGTAGCGTGTCATGTGGCCGGATTCGCGGCGCATGACGAGGCAGACCTTGGCGTGCGTCTTCAAACCGGCGACGCCGTAGATGATCTGCGCGCCTGCATTGATGAGGTCTGTGGCACGTTCGAGATTGCGCGCTTCATCGAAGCGCGCTTTCAGCTCCACCAGCACGGTGACGTGCTTGCCGGCCTGAGCGGCACGGATGAGCGCGGAGATGATGCGGCTGTTCTTGGCGGTGCGGTAGAGGATCTGTTTGATCGCGATGACGTTCGGATCAGCCGCGGCTTCCTCCACCAGAGCGAGGACGGGCTCGAAGCTCTCAAAGGGATGATGCAGCAGGATGTCCCCGCGTTTGATCGCGTCAAAGATGCTTTCACCAGGTGTGATGGCGGTGCTGGGGAGGCTGTCCCAGGGCTCGACCTTGAGCTCCTCGAAACCTGAGATGCTGGCGATCTGAAAGTAGGCGCGCAGATCGAGTTCGCCGGGGATGTCATAAATCTGCGCGGTGCGTGCGCCGCAGAGATCGCGGATGATGCGGGTGTGCTCGCGCGAGGCACCGGTCTCGATTTCGATGCGGATGGCGGGGCTCTTCAGGCGTTTTTCGAGCACCTCCTCCATTTCACTGGCGAGGTCGAAGGCGCTCTCGTCATCGACGGAGATGTCCGTGTTGCGGCTGACGCGGAAACGTGCGGGAGCGGTGACTTTCTCCGCAGGGAAAAACTCACCGATGAACAGCGCGACGACATCTTCGAGGTTCACGTAAAGGTACTGGCCACCTTCAGGATCAGGCACCAGGACATGGCGTGGCAGATTGGCGGGCAGTGGCAGCAGCACATGGCGCTTTTCCGAGTGACCATTGTCGCCGCCGGCCACGGTGCAGAGCATGATGATGTTCAGCGCCGGTATGGCCGCACGTGCGCTGGTGTCATCCACCACCACGGGCGAGAGCACCGGGAAGATGTGCTCGTCAAAGTATTCGTGCAGCACCGTGCGCTGTGCAGGAGTGAGCTCGGTGTTCAGGAGGCGCCGGATGCCCTTCTCCTTCATCATGGGCACGAGCTGCTGCTGCAGGATGTCATACTGCCGCGCGACAAAGGCGGCGGCCTGCTGGTGCACCTGCTCCCATTGCTGGGTGGGGGTGAGGCCGGCGTTGTCGCGGACGCGCAAACCCTGCTCACGCAGAAACTGCAGGGCGCCGATGCGGACCATGAAGAATTCATCAAGGTTCGACGCGGTGATGGCGAGAAACTTGACGCGTTCGAGCACGGGCAAATCAGCGCGCGCCACTTCATCCAGAACACGAGAATTGAAGGCGAGCCAGCTCAGCTCGCGGTTGATGAAGTGATCCTCGGTCAGGCGCAGCGGTGGCGATGTGGTTGATGAGTCAGGATTTGGCGAGGATGATGTCATAACCGTAAATTTCGCGGAAGAGGTCGCATTTCATATCAATGGCGATCTGTTCAACTGTGGTGTCGTCCGCTCCCTGGGTCAGCACGTTGAGCCGGGTGCCTTCGGGGCGGAGCTGGATGGATTTGATGCGCTGCGCGTGACTGCGATCCAGAGCGTCTGCGAGGCGCAGCAGCGCAGCGAGCTTAAGCACGATCATGCGCTCTTCTCGTGTGAGGTCGGAGAAGTGCGGGTGATTGGGCTCAGGATTGTATCGGCGATGATAGCGGGCGAGCAGGGCGACCATCACGCGATCATGCGAACTGAGACCAAAGATCTCGGTGTGCATGAGGATGTAGAGGCTGTGCTTGTGATGCTCACGCGGACTGATGAACATGCCGACCTCATGCAGCGTGGCGGCGATGCGGAGCACGAGTTCGTATTTGGCGTCCAGCCCATGCAGATGCTGCAGCTCGCGGAAGAGCTGGCGGGAGAAATTGGCGACGTGGTCGGCGTGTTTGCGGTCGGTTTTGTAGCGCAGGCCGATCTCGCAGGCGGCCTGCATGACTTCCTCCTGGAAAATCGCGGTGCGCGAGCCGGAGGTCATCAGATCCAGCATGAGTTCGAGCTGGAAGTCACCTTCAGGCACCCAGAGAGAATCATCGCCAAAACGACGGGCGAGCGCGAGATTGGTCTGCAGCGCCGGGATGATGCCCTCGCCGCCGGTGTAGTGCACGTGGAGCTCACGCACGAGTTCATCCGGATTCAGTCGTGCCAGTTTGTCGGTGAGGCGCGCGAGATCATTCTCCAGCACGCGATGAGCGCCGTGGCGCGCTTTGCCAAGCCGTGGGGCAACGCTTTGAATCTCCGCGCCGATGGCGACGTGGTGGTCGATTTTCACGTCGGAATAATCCTGCGCGAGGTGATCCACGACGCCGCGGATGTGCTCTTCCAGATGCACCATCTGCTGGCGGGCCTCATCATCCGGCGTTGCGATGGCTTCGCGGGCGCGGAAGATGCCGAGGCGGTAGTTGCTGTAGGCGGCGAGTCGGCCTTGCTGGAAATAAATCGCACGGGTGTTGCCTGGTCCGATGTGGGAGACAAAGGTGTTCCCCTTGGCGAGCAGCGGATTCTTAAGCAGCATGCGCTGGGCGATCTGATAGACCAGTCGCGTCATGTTGCCGTCATCGATGAGGCTTGGAGCGACCCCGCTGTGAACCTGGAGACGGTTCAGGAAAATCTCGTGATTGACGGCCTCCGCGAGGATGTTGGAAGTGAAGAGCCGCAACTGTGAAGAAGGGATGCCATACTCGCGCATCGTCTGAAGATAATCGCGGAGGATGGCGGCTGCTTGATCGACCGTGTTGCGCGAGATGCTGCGGGCGCGGAAAATATCACGCGCGACTGGCAGCGGCCGGTCCAGGCTTTCGATGCTGATGAACTGGCCCTTGTCATCCTTCCGGCCGATGACGAGCGAAACAGAAGCCGCACCCACATAAATGACGGCATGTTCCGGCGGCGGATTGAGCGTGACAGGTGGAGTCGCGTCACTCATGGATTGGATACGTGATGAAGCATTCTTCGGTGTTTATTTTCCGGTGCTCCGCATCCATGCGACCGCACCGGCGGCCACGGCCTGGCCGCCAAGTTTGGCGAGCGAGTATTTGATCCCGCGGGCAAGTTCCGGGATGGCGTAGTGCTCGACCTCTTCCTTGAGCAGGTTCATGTAAAGCTCAGGCAATTCTTCGACCAAACCGCCACCGAGCGTGATGCGGTCAGGAGCCAGCAGGTTGACCACTGTGGCCACGCCCATGCCGAGATAGCGGATGGAGTTGCGGAACATGATCATGGCCGCGTCTTCGCCGCTGCGGAAGGCATTGGCGAGCGCCTTGCTGCGGATGTTGCGGAGAGCGCCCTGGGTTTTTTTATCGAGATCGGCAAGCTGGCCGCGATAGCAGGCCAGTCCCGCCTGAGAGGCGAGCGCGAGACGGCTGGTGAGGTCTTCGAGCGTCACGGTGCCAAACACCGGGCTGCCGATGTGAGTGCCTGGCAGCAGCAAATTTCCCAGCTCCATGGCTGAGATGGCGCGCCCCATGACCAGCTGGCCGTTGTAGACAAACCCCGCCCCGACACCTGTGCCGGGAAATACGCCAAGCAGCGAACGCGCGCCTTTGCCTGCGCCGAGCACATACTCGCCATAGGTGCCGGCATCGACATCATTCAGCACTGCGACGGGGCATTTGAAATGGGTTTGCAGCAGCTTGCGCAGCGCCATGTTGGTCCAGCCCAGATTGGGCGCGAAAATGAGAATGCCTCTGTCAGGATTCACCAGACCAGGGCAGCCGATGCCGATGCCCTGCAGGCCCTTGGGATCCACTCCAGCCTCGGCGATGGCCTCATGAATGGCTTTGACGATTTTGTTGCGGCCCTTGGCGGCACCATCGGAGCCGTTGGTGGATTTGCGCGCGGAGCCGAGCACTGTGTAGTTTGCATCGAGCACCGAGGCCATCATCTTCGTGCCGCCGAGATCAAAGCCGATCCAGAAGGGGACATTGCGGAGCTTTTTGGACGGCTTTGGGGACGGCTTTGGGGACGGCTTCTTGGGCGCGGATTTGGTTTTCGCTTTTTTGGCGGGCATGGCGTGGGAAAGACACCCCCAAGACACACGGGCTTTCGGATGCAGCAAGTGACAATGTGAACGTGAGCCTTCTTACTTGGACCAATGCCTTGTGGCAAAGTTCAGGTACTGAGTCCAGTCGAAATCCGTCACGTCATGTTTGCCGGTGCGGATATGGTAGCCGATGAAATCGCCTACAGGTGTGTCGATGGCGGGTTGTGCATCCACGACGACGCCTTGTTTGCCGAAAAGGGCGTAAACCGGGCTGGCAAACTTGCCGGAGAGGAACTCGCCTTTCTGATCCGCCCAGTGGTCTTCGGCGGCGCTGGCGATGTAGATGGGTCGTGGGGCGGCAAGGGCGATGAGCATGTGCATGTCCACCGGGCAGGCGGCGGCGTTTCCAGCGTAGTTTTTGTAATTGGGAGTGAACCAGTGCGGGAAGGCCTTGGTGATGATGGCGGTGGTCTCGCCGAAATCGCGCCGCATGAGGGCGGCACCGCCTTCACCGGAATCATTGGAGATGACGACGCCGAAGCGGGTGTCCTGCACGCCAGCCCAGAGGGAGGTTTTGCCAAGACGTGAGTGACCGATGACGGCGAGGTGTTTGCCGTCCACCTGCGGATCCGTTTGCAGGTAATCGGCGATGCGGCTGAGCCCCCATGACCAAGCGCCGATGGCCCCCCACTCCCCGTCCTTCCAGACAGTGTTCGCCCCATCTTTGCTGACGGCGGCACGGAGACCTTCCTTCCAGCCGTCGGCGTGGTCGGGTTCGATGTCACCGTAGTAGGCGGTGGCGACGGCGAATCCGCGCTTGAGGATCATTTCAAGCGGCCAGCGGCTGCTTTCAGTGCCGCGGGTGGCTTCCGTGGCGCGATGATCGACGATGTTCTTCTCCTTGCTCTCGCGCATCCAGCGGATGCTGAGCGGCACGTCGGTCTCGGTGCTGACGGCATGATTGCCACCGAAACTGAGGCCGACGAAGCATGGCGCAGCCTTGGTGGCATTCGGCGTGTAGAGCATCACATCCATGCCGGGCCATGCAGGGCGGCTGGGCACTGAGATGTGGATGAGTTTCCGTGTGGCCAGACCGCCTAGGGCGTCCGTCTTCGTCGCGGTGACTTCGAATTTGGGCGCCCCGATGTCGGCGGGTGTTTTGCCATAGACGTGATCTTCGAAGAGTTTGAGAATCTCAGGCCGGCGCTTTTGAGTCCAGTCATCGACGGTGGTAAGCTTCAAATCAGGCAGCGGATCAGTGCCGACTTTGGCTTCGTCGTAATTCACCCCTGGGCGCGGGGTTTGAGCCAGGGCGGAGGCGGTGAGCAGGAGAAAGATGGAGGTGCGCATGGTTGGAGAAGACTGAACGAGGTGGGGGAACCGAATTGTTCGTGCCTTTGCTGATCAGTCGATGTTTGATCGGCGGCCATTATGAATGACTCCCCAGTACCACCACCGCTGCCTGCATTGAAGCCTGTGATGTCCCCGCGTTTTTCGCGGCTGGGGGCTGTGCTGGCAGTGTGCGTGGTCGTCGCCTGCGTGGTGTTTGTCGTGCGAAAGCAGTCAGAGAACAGGGCGGGCGGCGGAGCCGAAGTGCATCCAAACCGCATGCTGGAGCTGATGGCGCGTTACGTCGTGGGGGTGCAGGGGCTGATGGGGGGTGACAATGCCCTGGGGGAATGGCAGTCAAACTTTGACGAGAAGCTGATGGAGAATGTGGTGAAGGTTTCCCGTGGAAAGGCAGACGAGCTGCGCGTGTTGATCGTGGAAGGCTGCGTGACTCATGTCTGGCCTGCGAAGGCGAAGTTTGATGCGCTGGCAGTGAAGGATGCAGATCTGCAGGCGGATGTGGCGACGCTGGAGCGCATGAAAGCGATGAACGGCGAGGTGCAGGACGAGGCGTGGAGAAAATTTCGGAGGCGGCATGGCTGGATCGCCGAACTCGCCCGTGCGCAGACAGGGAATGATGAGGCAAAGCGGACCGTGGCCCAGCAAGGCATGAAAACGGCGGTGGCTTTGATTGGCTTCAGTCTGCTGGGAATGTGCCTGGCGCTAGGTGGGCTGGGGGTGTTGATCTTGGGCCTCACACGCTGGCGCAGCGGGAAAATAAGCCTGACCCTGGCACTGCGCAGCCGTGTGGAGGGCGGTGTGCTGCTGGAGGGGTTTGCGATTTTTCTCGTGTTGTTTTTGTTTCCGCCCTGGCTGCTGCGTCTGCTGTCAGTGCCTTTGCCGGGCTGGGCAGCCTACGGTCCAGCCCTGATTGCTCTGTTCATCGGTATGACGTGGCCGCTGCTGCGCGGCATGTCGCGTTCGAATTGGCGTGAGGCGCTGGGGCTGCACTGTGGGCAGGGGCTGTGGGGAGAAATGGGGATGGGAGTGCTGGGCTGGCTGGCATCAGTGCCGCTGCTGGTGGTGGGGATGATCGCGGCGTCATGGATCATGAAACTCACGGGCGAGTTTCCATCCCATCCGATTGTCGAGGTTTTTGCGGGCAATGGCTGGGCGAAATTCGGCGCGATCTTGCTGGCGGTGGTGTGGGCGCCGATTTCGGAGGAAATCATGTTCCGTGGCATGCTGTTTCCCGGATTGTCCGCATGGCTGCGCTGGCTGCTGGGTGCGGTGCTGGGCGCGTTTGTGTTTGCGGTGGTACATCCGCAGGGCTGGGCAGGTGTGCCTGCGATCATGGTGCTGGCGTGCTCTTTCTCTTTTTTGCGCATGTGGCGGCAGAGCTTGATCGCGCCGATGACGGCGCACGCGCTGAACAACGGGGTCATGTGCGTGGCGATGCTGCTGTTGTGGTGAGAAAAGGGCACAAAAAAACCGGGCTGATTGCTCAGCCCGGTTTGGGTTAACAGGAGCTTGTCCTGCAGTGATTAATGCTCGTAGCCTGCTTCGCCGTGCTCGGCGAGGTCGAGACCAATGCTTTCCACTTCAGGCTCAGGGCGAAGGCCAACAACGATCTTCACGATGATGGTGATAACCAAGGTGGCGGCGACGCTCCAGCCGATGGTGAGGGCGACGGCCTTGAGCTGGTTCATGAGCAGACCTTCCTTGAGGGGACCAATGATCGAGTTGGCCTTCTCATCAGCAAACACGCCGGTGAGGATGGCTCCCATCGTGCCACCTACGCCGTGAACACCAAAGGTGTCGAGGGCATCGTCGTAGCCGAGGAGATTCTTCAGGTAAGCAACTGCAAGGAACGGAACAATACCGGCAGCCACACCCATGATCATGGCCGAATTGGCGGTGACGAAGCCTGCGGCCGGAGTGATGACGACCAGACCTGCAACGATGCCGGAGCAGAAGCCAAGGACGGAAGGCTTGCCTTTGAGGATCCATTCAGTGACAGCCCAGACAAAGCCAGCAGTGGCGGCAGCGAGCGTGGTGGTCATGAAGGCATTGGAGGCAATGCCGTCAGCACCGAGGGCGGAACCGGCGTTGAAACCATACCAGCCCACCCAGAGCATGCCTGTGCCGATCGCGCAGAGCACCATGCTGTGAGGTGCCATAGGCTCCTTGCCGTAACCTTTGCGCTTGCCAAGGATGAGGCAGAGAACAAGGGCGCTCCAGCCGGAGGTCATGTGAACCACTGTGCCACCGGCGAAGTCGATCGCCTTGATGGCGGCGTTAGGATTGAGAGGACCGCACATCAGGCCCGTCGTGCTCCACACCATGTGGGCGAAGGGGAAATAGACGGCGAACATCCAGAGGGTGACGAAAACCAGCACTGCGATGAACTTCATGCGTTCGGCGATTGCGCCGATGATCAGAGCAGGAGTGATGATGGCGAAGCTGAGCTGGAACATGGCCCACATGGCGTCTGAAATCCACCAGTAGCCGGCACCTGAAGCGTAAGGAGACACGCCTTCGAGCATCTTATACGAGAGATCGCCAATGTAGGCGTTGCCCGCACCGAAGGAGAGGCTGTAACCACAGGCCCACCACAGAATGGTGACCAGACCGGCGATGCCCATGCACTGGGCGATGACGGAGAGAACATTCTTCCTGCGGACGAGGCCGCCGTAGAACAAAGCGAGACCGGGGAGGGTCATGAAAATAACAAGCGCAGTGCTGGTCATCTGCCAGGCGTTGTGACCTGGGCCAGGGCCTGCGATGTTGGATTTCCACACTGTGTCACCATCTTTACCGGCCTGGCCATTGGTCACGTATTTCTCCAAGTCGAAAATACGTTGCTCCATGGTTGCGGCGGCAGGTTCGGCGGCGGCTGCCGGAGCAGCTGCTGGGGCCGGAGCCGGGGCGGGAGCTGCCGCTGGAGGGGCAGCCGGGGCGGGGGCGGCAGCGGGTGCCGGTTCCGCAGTCTGACCTCGGGCATCGCCGGGGTTGATTGCGAGTGTGGTGAGGGCAACTACCGCAGCAATTGCCATGCTGCGCCAGGTTCGAGTGTGGTTGAGTTTCAGCATAAGTCAGTGGGTGGAATTTAACTCCAATCCAAGCTTAAGCATGGCGCGTGCCAACTTTGATTTTGTTTTTCGAACGCCTTGTGTCAAAAAACAACCAGGCACTCCCGTATCGACTCCGGCTGATGGGCACAAAAAAGCGGGTGGATGGCCACCCGCTTTTAAAAACGCACCGGTTGTTTCAATTCCCAGTTATTTGGCAAACGGACTGAGGACGATTTTTTTGAATTCATCCGCCAGCTTGGCGATGGCATCCTTGGGCCCCGTGAGTTTCACGAAGATGTTCGACTCTCCGGAGGGAACAATGGCGGCGATGAGGCTGTAGTTTTCACGCGGAGTTTTGGCACCCATGGGAGGGCCGTCATTGTAGGTGCCGGTGGCTGTCACAAGAGTGATCTTGCTGCCTCCGGCATCGAGTTCCTCACGCTTGGACTCAGGGGTGCCCTGAAACTGCCCCAGCCAGCGTTTGACGTTGGCCTCAGTATCGCCACCACCGCCGGGGCCTGGGAAGCTGTAAAACACGGCTTCCACGGGCTTTTCGGCGCCTTCCACCTTGGCTGACAACGTTCCAGCGCGGAACATGCCAGTGCTTTGGATTTCAGCCCAGGGCGTGGCGAACTTGAAGGTGAGGCCGTTGACTTCGAGCTTGCCCTCCTCGCCACGAACGACGGAAGTGAGCGAGATCAAGGCGATGAACGTGGGGATGAGGAGGTATTTCATGGTGGTGCTAGGAGTGGAGTCTGGATGGCTTGATTACTTGGTGACGTGCATCACACCGCGCATCAGGAGCCAGTGGCCGGGGAAGGTGCACATGTAGGGATAGTCACCGGCTTCCGCAGGGGCGGTGAACTCGATGGTTTCGCTCTGGTTTGGCATGACGAGCTTGGTGTTGACTACAATGTCAGGCTTGGCTGCTTCGGGGATGTAGCTTTTGGCCATGCCCTGGGGATCGGCCAGCATGGCATTTGCCAAGGCGCCGACGGCGTCGAGTTTGCCGGGTTTGAGCAAAAGGAAATTGTGCGGCTGGGGGGCGATGCTGCCGGTGTTGTTGAGCGTGAGCTTCACCTTCTGCCCTGCGGTGACGCTGAGTTCGGTCTTGTCATAACCCAGCGGATTCTTGGCGTCCGGCTTGAGTTCGATGGTGGCGACGCTGGCATCCTGGGCAAGGCCGGAGAGCGCGAAGGTGGCGATGGAAAGGAATAGGAGACGGGTGTGCTTCATGTTTTTTGTGGGGGATTGGCGGGGGAAGCTTAATCGGGCTGTGTCTAGGCGGAATTTCAACTACTTTCGTGGCAGTTGCGTCGGGTATGCTACTGTCTGGCACGAAAGTTTCTTCCCGCCTCTGGCGTAATCACAATGTATATGAACGAGTTTCGCGAAACCTCCCTCGCCGCCCATTCTCTCAGCCGCCGCCAAGTTTTGCGGGGGCTGGGTTCGATGATTTCACTGCCGCTGCTGGAATCATTCGGGGCGCGTGCCTTTGCTGCGACCAAACCGGCCGCCAAGCCCATTCGTGCCGCATGGATGTACATTCCCAATGGCGTGAATGTGGAGCAATGGATGCCCACGGGAGAAGGGGTGAATTATCAGCTTTCGCCTTCGCTGAAGCAGATCGAGCAGCATCGCAATGATTTCATGGTGGTCTCGGGGCTGATGCAGGATTTCGCCCGCAGCCATGGCAATGGCGGCGGTGACCACGCGCGTGCGACGGCCACATTCCTCACCGGCTGCATGCCGAAGAAAACGGCGGGTGCAGACATTCATCTCGGCATCTCGGTGGATCAGATCGCGGCGCAAAAAATCGGCCATCTCACGCGGCTGCCATCTCTGGAGCTGAGCACGGATGGGCAGCGCAGCTCGGGCAAGTGTGATTCCGGCTATTCCTGTGCCTACCAGTTTAATCTGGCATGGAAGAACGAGACCATGCCGATGGCTCCTGAAATGGACCCGCGTCTGGTGTTTGAACGCATGTTTGGCCTCGGTGCCACAGCGGGCAAAGGGCCGGAGGCGGCGCGTGCCAAGCGGATGCAGAAAAGCATTCTCGACACAGTTCTCGACGAAGCAAAAAGCCTGCAGGGCAAGGTGGATGCGGGAGACCGCCGTAAGCTCGACGAATATTTTTCCTCGGTGCGTGATATTGAACTGCGCATCGAGCGTGCGGAGAAGTTTTCCGCGCAGATGCCCGACGTGAAAATCCCCGAGGGCATCCCGGATTCCTACGAGGAGCACATCCGCACCATGTTTGACCTGATGGTCCTCGCGTTCCAGACCGACACGACGCGCCTTTCGACGTTCATGCTCGCCCATGACGGCAGCAACCGCAGCTTCCCTGAACTGGGCGTGCCGGACGCGCATCATTCCCTGTCACACCACCAGAGCGATCCGCAGAAGCTGGCCAAGATTGCCAAGATCGACCAGTTCTATCTGCGTCAGTTCGGCTACTTCCTCGACAAGATGAAATCGGTGAAGGAGGGGGACAGCACGCTGCTGGATAACTCGATGATCGTTTTCGGCGGCGGCATCGGAGATGGCAACCGCCATAACCACGACAATCTGCCGATCCTGCTGGCAGGGCGTGCGGGTGGCACTCTGACACCGGGCAAGCGCATGGTGCTTCCGGGTGAAACACCGATGACGAACCTCTATCTCTCCCTGCTGGACCGTCTCGGCGTGCCCGCAGAGAAGGTGGGAGACAGCACGGGCAAGCTTGAAGTCAGCTGAGTTGAGGGCCAGCGCCCTTTTTCACTTCAGCGCCCGCCGGGGATGATTGGCCGCTTGATCGTGTCTGGCAGGCCGGGCGTGGACTTGCGAATGCCTGGAGGTGGCAGGTTGTTGGCAGATTGAGTGATGGATTTGCCACGGCTGCCATTTTTGGAAATGCCCGGCGGCAGTTCTTCCGCCTCAGCGGTTTTCGGCGGTGCTGCACTGGCTTTGGGCACCATTGGCAGGGAATACCAGTGCATCTGTGGGACCGCGCTTAGTTCAACCCACTGCTGGGAGCCAAGTTTTTTCCATTCAAGCTCCACCACGGCCCACACATGGGTTTCCCACGGCATGCGGGTGCGCAATTCCTGGGCGAGAGCGGAATCTTTTTCGAGGAAGACGGACGCCTGGAAGGAATTGGGCGGGGCAGGGCTGACACGGAAGGCATCTTTACGATCCACGTTGGGCACGCCGTCTTCGAAGAAATGATGGCGAATGATGCCGACGTGAAAGCAGGCCTTGCCGGGCATGTAGGTTTGGAAGAATTTTTCCAGCATGCGGTCCTTGAATTCCACAAAGGCGACCCAGTCCACTTTGAAGCCGTCTTCCTTCTCCTCCAGCATCACTGGAACTGAAAACTCCCACGTTTTGTTTTCCAGACTCAGGATGCAGTGTTTGCCGGAACCGAGTTCGGGGTTGGGGTCCATGCGGACAAACTGAATGCGGTCCACCAAGATGGGGCCGTCAGGCGCATGCGCGTAATAGCGCTCCATGTGGGGTTTCATCATGTCGGCACCGAGCGTGTATTTGAGGCGCTCTTCGAGGGATTTTGATTGGAGGAATTTTTTGAGTGCTTCCACTGCTGGTTGAGCGGCAGCCGGGACATCATCTTCCTCAATGGTGTGCGATTGTGCCAGGGTAGAGGGCGTTGCGGCCGGGGCACCTGGCGACTCCGCATTCATGACAGGTTTGGCGGGCACTTCGAGAAGTGTGCCTGCTGCTGGCGGCGGGACTGGTGCGACGACCATCGGTGCGGCGCCTGTTGCTGGTGGGGGGCTGGGTGTAACGGCTGTGGCGGGACGCTCCTCCGCTGCAACGGGTGCCACCTTCGAGGGCGTGGCTTCTTGCGGATCAAAGCCGACTGTGATTGATGCCGGCTTGGCCTTGGCCTCGGAGGATGAGGACGGAAGAGGGGCTGGCTTTTCCGTTAAAATGTTATCGGAAAGCTTGGGCGATGTACCAGGATCTGGATTGGAATTGGGCAGTGTCGGGATGCGTGGCTCGTCCTTGGAGGTTTCTTCAACCACATCATGCCCGGTAAGGCTGGGGATCAGACCCGGGAAGTAGTCCTTCAAGAGGAAGCCGACAAGTCCGAGAAATCCAAGGAGGAAGATGGCAGCGAATGCGAGCCTGATGAAATTGGTCCCGCGTGGCGCTCTGAGGCTGGCAATGTTCCGTCCCGATGGAATGGGTGCCATGTGTGGCGCGGAGGCAGGGTCATGTCCGAGGGGGCCGCCCAGACTGAGCGAAGGGGCACCGGCAGAATGAAGCTGTTGCGTAAGCGGGGATATGGGTGCGGGTGACACATCTCTGCCGAGCAGTGACGCGCCTTGCAGGCTGCTGAGCATTCCTGGCATTCCACCGGTGCCTCCCAGCGGTCCCATGTTCGGCAAAGCTGGCGCACCAGGAATGAAGCGTGACTGATTGGGAAGTCCATTTCCCGAGTGCCCGGCAGGCACATCGAGCGAACCTAGATTCGGCATTGCCGCTGGTGATGCCGCAGGCGATGACCAAGGTGTCTGGCCGACAGGCACATTCAGCGTGGTGCTAAGAGGCGGCTGGCCCGGAGCGCGCTTCGGAGGCAGTCCCGTGTTGAGATTCAGTCCTGCGTTAAGATTGGATGCCGGCATGCCTGTCCCCGGCATCTCTCCCATCATGTGGGATTGCGGTGCTGGAGGCCAGGCGGGCGCTGGGGCAGGGGCCTGCGCTGCCATAGGTGCAGGAGACCAATGCGGCACTGGCACCTCTGCGGGTGCAGGCGTGGGTGAAGTGACCGTTTGTCCGCAACTCGGGCACGGACCCGTGACGCCTGCCATTTGAGCAGGTACCGTCAGGATCGTGTGGCAGAAGCCACATTGAAACTGGATCGTGTCCGGGTTCATCTCATTAAATCATTATGGTCAATTTCATTAATTATCATTCAAGGATTGGTTTTGACAAATTGAAGTTGGAAAAGTGTCTGGGTTATTGATGCCTAGGAGTCGTTGAAAATCAGGCATATCGGATCATACCACCGCCGCCGCCCGTAAAAGCGCCGCCTAGCCGAGGGGGCGTTTCAGGTTCTGCAAGCATCCAGACGCGGCGCTGCCGTCTAAGCTGCAGGTGGTTGGAAAATCGACGGCAGCCAATGCCGATGATGCCGAGGAGCAGCAGACTGCCTGAAGTCCAAATCAGGAGGTGGGGGAGGCTGCTGGGGCTTGGAGCCGCAGGAATTTTCAGCTGGGAGCTGAATTCAGCCAGGGCCTGGTCTTTGTCCGTTTTGCCAGCAGGGTCAGGGGCCAGAGCTTTCTGCAGCCAGAACAGCCGTGTCGAAAGGTGGATGGTGTAGCGACGCAGCTGATCGTGAACATTGCTGGTTTGAAGGGATTCTTTCAGGCATGCCTGAATCGTTTCGCTGAGAAATTCCGTGGAGATCTGGTTGTGGATGGACCTGCTCACAAACAAACGCGTCCGCCAAGGTTCTCCCAGAGGGTAGACCACCAGGCAGGCATCCGATTGCAGGAGGCTGCCGGAGGCAAATTTCTCCAGGTCCGCGCCTTCAGGAAGCTTTTGATCATGTCCGATCACCAAAACATACAACTTGATGCGTGCATCCTGGGCATGGAATCCAAGAAGGCGCAGCATGTCATGATTCTGGATCTCTGGAACGAGCTGGTCAGGATCAATGAGATATTCTTTGGGCAGACTCTGCGCGCATGTGGCAAGAAATTCCCGGGGAACATCTTTGAGAGCCGCGAGCGGCGTAGGCAGTTGCTCCGCGCTGGCCGGGCCTTGCGTTGGCAGTCCAAGGATGGCTTCGGGAAGAAAGAGCCGCATGTCTTCGGCCTGCAGACGGGGGGAGAGTTCGCTGTCGCGGCTGTTGAAAAAATGATCCAGCCGGGGACCACTGGACAAAGGGGTGTGGATGAGTTCGTTGATGTCAGAGCTGGACTCGCCACTTTTGGGAGGCAGAACTCCGGGACTGGTGCCGCCAGGCAGACTTTCACGGAATTTCTTAAGCTCCTGCTCACTCCAGCGCGGCAGTGGTAATGAATGTTCCTCGGCTTTCTCAACAGGCTGACCATCATCGGCGGACGCATTTCCAGCAAAGCACAGCAGCGTGAGCAGCAGCACTAAGGGCAGATTTTTGGCGCTGGGAACAGAAGTTGCCATTGCATCATGAAATGGCTTGATCATGTCTTGCGGCGGGTAAATCAACTAGAGGCCGTGAGGTGGGCCGATGCCCACCCCTTAAAGGCTGCAGGCCGATGTCAGAAGCGGAGTCTGCCATGCCCGCTGCCTCGGGCTGCCATTGCATTGGACGGGCGTGTTTTCGCAACACCTCGCCGGCGCGAATGCAGGAGGCTTCAATGGCCATCCCAAAAGCGCCTTTGCTCAGATGGCTGCCGGCGGTTTGCATCATGCGGTTGATGATCTTTGGGCTGAAACACTTTTCGATGGCATATCCCAAGGTGATGCAGGCCGTTTGCGCTGAGGGATCCACGACCAGCACCATTCCAAAATCATTGCGACGGCTGACTGAGTGTGTGTTGAACGCTCCTTGATTGAGCAGCCAGAAGCCCAGCTCTGCAACGCTTAAGTTATTGGGCAGAGTGCCTAAGTAGACGGCAAAAAAGGCTTGGGGGAAGCTGCGTTCAAAATCGTCCAGAATGATCTCGATGCGCCGGGTGTCTTCCAGTCGCAGGCAGTGGGCCGCATCGGTGATCCGTTCCAACCTAACCCATTGATTTCCAAGGTAGCTATGCAGTAATGTCGCAGAAAATCCGCAAGCAGAGCAGGTGCTCTGCTCTGAGCGGACGCTAGCTTGGCAGCGCGGACATTTCATTGTTATAGAATATATGGAATATACAACTAATCAAGTCCTATTTCGTCACTCATGACACAGAAAAAATGTTTACACCGGGTGGCCTTTGTGGTGTAACTATAAGTTGATTCAACAATTTAAAAACGAACGCTGACTTTCGCTGGCTTTCAAACTCCGAATTCAACGCTCAATTTTTCCATCAACTGATCATGAAGCTCGCCTCTACCATTGTCATTCTCGGCAGTCTGCTGACTGCCGGTTCCATCCAGGCCAAATGGTCGCGAATTCCGATCATCAAGGAAAAGCCGGTTAACACGATCAGCGGTCCTGGAAGCAATGCATCACTCGACAGCTCGTCTGGCTTTGGTCGTGCGGATTCTATCCTCTCCAACGACATCACTGCGCCATCCACGGTCTCCGCCGGGAAAAGTTTTCTGCTCATCAACCTCGGCAAGCCAGTGTTGATTTCATCCTCCTCGTTTGTGAACGACGGCATTGAAGGGCGGGCAACCCTCTCGGCAAGCGCTGACAAAAACGGCTGGGCGGTTCTCGAAGAGAAGGTCTTCTCCGCAGCTGATCGCACGGTGGAGTTCAAATTTGCCGGGATGCAGGCCAAGTATGTCAAACTTGAACTGGCTCTCTCCAAAGGGGGCGTCATCCGAAACCTTCAGTTTTTTGGTGCTGCGACCGACAAGGGCTACGCCGTCAAACAATCTGCTGATGGCAAGGATGGCAAGGCTGCCGACCTCATCAATGGATTGGGTGGTGCGCGCGTCGTGTATGCCGCCCCAAGACCTGCCAATGGTCTCGACACCGCCATCACCTACAACAAGTTCGCCTTCCCCGAGTCTGATGAGAAGTATCGTACCATCATCTATGACTTCGGCCAGCTGCGCATTCTGAATGAGTTTGCCTCGGTTCACTCGCCACGTCCTGTGCGCTTCGAGGTTTTCGCCTTCGACAATCTCCCTGAGAAAGAAGACTGGCGTGGCCGCATGGCCTTTGATCCGAGCGATTTTGGCAACATTGCACCCGTGGCTGTGGCTGAGGACACGCGCGGCACGGGAACCCTGAAGGCCAAGCCTGCCAAGGCGGTCAAAACTCGTTATCTGGCGCTGCGCTGGGAGCCGGAGTTCAACCCGCCGGATTTCCAATGCACAGGCTCCGCCGAAGGTAATGTCATTAACATCGTCACGACCAACACGGTCACCATCACCAATGCGGATGGCTCTAAGACCGTGGTGACTGTGACTGTGGGCGATGCTCACGGTGCAGGTGCTTCCACAAGTAACGTCACACCTGATAATGCAGGCCAGATGGTGGCTCAAGGTGAAGCGAGGAGCGGTGACACGACCACCGTCACGACCGCGACGTATGCACCCGGAGTTGATCCTTCTGCACCTGGCGCGACGCCCACCAGCACGACCACGACCACGGGAACTTCAACTGTGACGGTGACAACGCAATCCGATGGTACAGTGGTGACGACCAGTTCCTCCGAGACCACGGACGACTCCGGGAATACAACCACTACGACTATCACTGAGAGCAAAGATTTAAATGGCAACACCACAACAACGGTGAATCAATCTACGACCGACTCTAACGGAAACACCACCACCACCGCCGATAATACCAATACCGGATCAGGCGGCAACAACAGTCAGACAAGCACTACGGGCACGAGCGGCGATGGCAACCTCGCTGGCGGCAGTTCGCCATCTCCTAGTGGCAACGGCTCGCTGAACGCCAACACGACCAATACGATATCTACGGCAGCTACTTCGCCTTAATGGATTCGTGATTCATCTTGATCCCGCACTGGTGTTGCCGGTGCGGGATTTTTTATGTCCCGGAGCTGCTTGGTGCGTGAGCCTCCTGCCGGGCTCAGTCTTTGACCGCGCATTGCGGACACAACCCGTAGAACTCAAGCTCATGATAGAGCTTTTGGAAGCCGGACAGCTTCTCGATCTGCTTTTCCAAGGCTTCCACAGGGCACGCGATGTCCAGCCGTTGGATGCGGCCGCATTGCGTGCAGATGAGGTAGTCGTCATGATGACCCGGCTGCAGGAGGGTGTAATACGCGCTGCGGTCATGCAGGCCCAGCCGTCGGATGAGCCCCAGCTCTTCCAGCTTGACCAGCACCCGGTAAACCGTGGCCTTGTCTGCGCCGCTGGTGAGATCGGGTGATTCTGCGATGTCCGCCAGCGACAGCGGCTGGTGAGAGTGGACGAGGATGGAAAGGACGTTCTCCAGAGCCTTGGTGCGCCGCAGGCCGGCTTCACGCGCACGCTCCATCATCGTGGCCGCCAGTTCGCGTGCAGATTCTGCATTATGATGCTGGCAGGTGGCGGAATGATGGTGGTGGAGCATCGCTTTCGGGGTAGGCGGATTTAGGGGACTGACATGGCCTGCTTTTTCTGCTGAAACAACCATTCATGCAGATCGGCACGAGGATATACGATGCCGGTGATGCCGTGGCCGGCTCCTTCGAGTTCGGTGTATTTCATCTGTTCGCCACCCGCTTGCTTCACGGCTGCCACAATGGCCCGTGAACGCTCGACGGGCACCATGTCATCTTTGTCGCCATGGAAGACCCAGAAGGGGATGGGCTTCAAAATCTCCGCGTTTTTGACATCGCCTCCGCCACACAGTGGGATACAGGCGGCAAAGACCCCCGGATACTTGGCCGCGATGCTGAAGGTGCCGAACCCGCCCATGGAGGAGCCGGTGAGATAAAGACGGTCTGCGTCGATGGGGAGGTGCTCTGTGAGATCGGCGATGAGCGCCAGCAGGTTGTCCGCAACCTGGTTTTTCCAGCCGATGTCGGCGGACGGGCACTGCGGGGCCAGCAGAAAGCAGGGCTGTTTGGACAGGTTCTCCTCGCTGGTCCAGATTTTCGGCGCTCCGCCGAGCTGCGATTCGTTGTCGGTGCCGCTCTGGCCTGAGCCATGCAGCCAGATGACAAGGGGGTAGCGCTTTGTGCCATCCAATGAGGGGCTGCCCCAAAGCTGGTAGTTCAGGCCCTGCTTGGAAACGCCTTTCACAAACTGACCGGTGACCTTTTCTGCGTAGGCTCCTTCCTTCAATCCTGCATCACGACGCTTCTCGCGCAGCAAGCTGCGGACGTAGTCCTGATCTTCCTTGGAGAGCTTCTCCAAGGCCAGCCGATACTGGTTGAAGTCGGTGCTGCGGCGGATTTTGACCTCCTTGTCGGAGAACTCGACAAGGTTGCCCATGAACTTCGATTTGCCGTCGCTGGAAGTCCATTGCCGTGGCGGGTCGGCAGCCTGCGCCCCTGTGAGCAGCAAACTGAGGGTGATAGTGCGAAGGAACACGTTCATGCCGCATGCTAAGCCGCACGCATCTGTGACGGCAAGCACTTTGCATGGCGGGCGGCACCTCAGGGCGTGATGCGTGCCCCGGCCTTCTTCATCTCCTCGACGAGCTTTTTGGAGGCATCGTCGATGGCATTTCCGTCGATGAAAATCTGGCAGTAAGGCGCCCATTCACGCGGGCCGTCATTGTCCTTCTTCCACATGCGATGCAGAGGGGTGAGGTCGGTGATCTGGTTGTTTTCGAGAAAAAGAAACTGCAGCTCCGTCAGCGGCTCCAGGGGGGAGATGTCCTTCACTCCATTGCCTTTGAGTGAGAGCATGGACAGCCACTTCATGCCGCCGATGCCGGTGATGTTGCTCACCTGATTGCCTTCGAGATACAGTGTCCACACCTTGGGCAGCTTGAACAACGCCGTGGCGTCTTTGATCTGGTTGTTCGCGAGGTAGAGGGATGTCAGGGATTGAATGCCACCGAGCGCGGAGACGTCCGTTACCTTGTTGCCGGTGAGCTCGATGTATTGCAGCGCCTTGCACGCGGCCAGCGGCGCGATGTCGCTGATCTGGTTGTTGGAGACATCGAGGAACTGCAGGCGCTCCAGACCTTTGATCGGCGCGAGGTTGGTGATCTGGTTTTCCGGCAGTGTAAGGGATGCCAGGGATTTGCATTTTTCGAGGCCGGTCAGGTCCTTGATGCCTGCCTTCTTGCCTTCAATGATGGAGACAGTCGCCACATCTTCCGCCGTGATCACTTCCTGATTGTCGCGCTTGGCAAAGACCTGCTTTCTCACGGCGGCTTCGAGCGCCTTGTCAGGGAAAATGGCCACAGGCTTGGGTGCCGGTGGCTTGGCAGCGGCGGCAGCAGGTGTGGCTGGAGGCGTAGCGGGCTTTGCAGGAGGCGCTGCGGGTTTGGCCGGAGGCGTGGCTGGCTTGGCGGGGGCAGGAGTGGTTGCAACCGGGGCTGGTGCAGGCTTCGCAGGAGCTGCCGCAGGTTTGGTTTCTGGCTTGGCCGGAGGAGTGGCTGGCGCAGGCTTTGGCTCCACCTTGACTGGAGCTGCGGGGGCAGGCTTCGTCTCTGCCTTGGGGGCCGCCGCCGGTGGGGCGGGTGTCGGCGCCTGTGCTGGCTTGGTGTCTTGAGCGTGAAGACTGAGGGCGAACAGCGCGGGGAGGACGAGTCGAAGTTTCATGGCTGGGAGGATGTTACCGCCATGATACGTAGAACGCAGGTTGCATGTTCATCAAAAATCGCCTCTCTCTTGCTGTCATGGTCAATGTTATTGTCATCCTCGAGATCGATCCGGTGAAGATCGATGAGTTCCTTGCTGTCATCCTTGAAAACGCCGCCGCTTCGCGTTTGGAGCCAGGCTGCCTTCGCTTTGAAGTCAGTCGGGACAATGAGCAGTCCAATCTCTTCGCCCTCAGCGAAAGCTACGTGGATCAGGCCGCCTTTGATCTGCACTACACCACCCCGCATGTGGCCAAATGGCGTGCACACGGCCCCGGCTTTGTGCTCAAGCGCTGGGCGGTCAAAGGCCCGGTCTATTAAGTGCCCGGCTTCAAGATCTGTCTGGCTAAGCCAGATTCGACGTCACAGATGGCGTGCAAGAGGCTAGCAGTGCGCGATGAAACGCCTTGTTATTCTTTTGGGTCTTTGCCTGGGTCCGGTTTGGATGGTCGCTTGTTCCCACAAGACTGATCCTGAGAATCCTTTTGAAGCGGTGGCCGGTTACGGATACTTCATGCAGTACGTCAAGCCGGTCCTAGAAACCCACTGCCTGGCCTGTCATCGCGGTAGCCATCCTCCTGCCGGACTGACACTGGTCCAGCGCAGCGGTCTTTATGCCCCGCGCAGATATGGACGTGCGTTTGTCGTCCCTGGAGATCCCAACGCCAGCAGGCTGCTTACGGCTGTGGCGGAGGGTGGCAACCACCCAGGCTTGTACCATGGCGGCCCCATGCTTGCCGGGTCGGAGGTGGACATCCTTTATGAATGGATCGAGGACGGTGCGTACTGGCCGGACAACCCTGCGGGCTTTCTACAGCCACGAGTGGTCATTCCGCGCCAGGAGGGGGTGCTTGAACGCTGATGCCTACTTGATGCCGATCACCATCGAATCCGGGCCCACCAGATGCTCCACCCGGCAGTGGGTGAAACCAGCCTCCTCCATCCAGCTGATGCAGTCTGCGCCGGTGTAATCAAACCCGCCGGGGGTCTCGATCAGCATGTTCAGGCTCATGAGCAGGCCGAAGGCATTCTCCTTGCGTGCATCGTCAATGATCGAGTCATACACCACCACGGCACCGCCGGTGGGCAGTGCGGCGTAGGCCTTTTGCAGCAGCATGCGCTTCGTTGCCAGATCCCAGTCATGCAGGATGTGGCCAAAGAGCAGCACGTCCGCCTTGGGCAGTTCATCGGTGAAGAAGCTGCCGCCTGCAAAGCGCACGCGGGCATCCAGACCGTTTGAGGCGATGTAGTCTTCGAAGATGGGGCCGACTTCGGGCAGATCGAATCCGATGCCTTGGAGATGCGGTTGCGCCAGAGTGATCTGCGTCACCAAATCTCCCTGCGCAGTGCCGATGTCTGCACAGCTCCGATATTCACCCCATGTAAACTTCTGCGCGATGGCCATGTTGGCTCCACGGCTCACGCCGGACATCGCGCGCAGGAACTCGCGCAGCTTGGCCGGATCGGCATAGAGCGCGGTGAAGGGATCATGCCCACCTTTGGATTCGTTTTGTGATTCGCCGGTACGCACGGCTGCTGTGAGGCTGCCCCAGAACGGGTAGAGGCGATGGTTCGCCATCTCCAAAATGCCGCCGATGTAGGAGGGCTTGGCCTTGTCTAAAAACAGCTCGGTCTCTGGCGTGTTGCGGTAGATGCCATCGTCTCCACGCTGGAGGAAACCCAGCGCCACCAATGCATCCAGAAAATCACGCGCTCCGCGTGGGTGCAGTCCCAACCGGCCTTGCAGCGTGGCAAGATCACCCGGGTGCTTTGCGAGTTCGGTGAAGATTTCCATCTCCACCGCGCTGAGCAGCGTCTTGGAACTCCAAAAGGCGAGACCGGTTTGCAGGATGTGATCAGGGGTCAGATTCATGGCTTGGATGAGTTCGTCCGATTGTGGCAGAAGGAGTCAAATCGTCATCAAAGATTTTGCCGAGTGCACGGCTGTGCAGGGGCTTTACAAAATGGCGGCAATTTATTCATCGCGTTTGTTTGTGTGGCTCCCTATTCTCTGCCCATGAAGTCTCTCTTGGTTGTTCTTGGTATTGTTGCGGTGATCGGTCTCACAGTCATGACCGGTTACAACGGTCTTGTTTCGGGTAATCAGGCCGTCGATGGACAGTGGGCGCAGGTGCAGAACGTGTATCAGCGCCGGGCCGACCTTATCCCGAACTTGGTGAAGACCGTGGAAGGTGCGGCGAATTTCGAAAAAAGCACCCTCACGGAAATCACCGAGGCGCGCGCATCCGTCGGCAAGGTTCAGCCCAGCACCGCCCCGTCCGATCCGGCGCAGCTTGAAGCGTTCGAAAAGGCCCAGGGCGCCCTCAGCGGAGCACTGAGCCGGTTGCTTGTGGTGGTTGAGCGTTATCCTGACCTCAAGGCGAATGCGGGCTTCCAAGCCCTGCAATCCCAGCTGGAAGGCACGGAGAACCGCATCGCGGTGGAACGCGGGCGCTTCAATGAAGTGGTGCAGAGTTACAACACGAAGATCAAGAGCATCCCCGCTGTGTTTTATGCAGCGGCGCTCGGCTTCAAGGAGCGGCCCTACTTTCAGGCGAAAGCGGGTGCTGAGGAGCCGCCCAAAGTGGATTTTAAATTCGGTGGCAGCGCTGCCCCCAAACAGCCGTGAATAGACTGGCTTCATCCTGGTTCGGCTCGCTACGAATGGCGTCCGCCATGCTGGTGCTTGCCGTCACCGCTGTGGTGGCTGCTGAACAGCTGCCGGAAAAGCCCGCGCGATTCTTCAATGATTCCACGGGCGTCGTGGACCATGGCGTGGCCGACCAACTGAACGAGCGTCTGGCCCAATATGAGCGTGAAAGTTCGAATCAACTGCTCGTGGCCATCTATTCCCGCATGCTCACCGATTCGAGCCTGGAGGACTACTGCACACGTGCTTTTGAGAAATGGGGAGTGGGCCGTGCTGATCGTGACAATGGCGCGGTGCTGTTCGTCTTCATTGAAGATCACAAGATGCGCATTCAGACCGGCTACGGCTTGGAAGCCAGCCTGACGGATGCGGAGTGTTTTCGCCTCATCGAGGGTATGAAGCCGTTTTTTCGAGCCAAAGATTACACCGGCGGTGCCAGCTTCGCGGTGGCCGCAATGATCGAGGCGACGAAGGGCGAGTACCAAGGCACGGGCAAAACATTGGCCGAGTCCCATGGCGGTCCGCAGGTGTGGGTGCTGGTCCTTTTCCTGGCCTTCATCCTGTTCAGCATCGGCCTTTATTTTTATTATCAAATTAGGGGTGACCATCTCTATGACGCGAAGGGGCGGCGTCACGTGCGGAGTGGTCAACCTTGGTACAATTGGAACTGGAGCAGCAGCGGTAGCTGGAGCAGTGGTGGTGGAGGATGGAGTAGCGGAAGCGGGGGAGGAGGAAGTAGCGGCGGCTCCTCATTTTCCGGGGGTGGTGGCAGCACCGGTGGAGGCGGTGCCAGCGGAGGATGGTAACCATGAACGCGAACCAATTCATCGCGACGATTGTGGATCAGCAAGTGATTCAGGCGATCCAATCTGCCGAAGCTCAAACCAGCGGAGAACTGCGCGTTTTTGTGACGGACAAAATCATTGAAGACCCGATATCGGAGGCATGGAAAACCTTCGCGCGTCTGAACATGCATGACACAAAGCAACGAAACGCCGTTCTCATCTTCGTGGGCCCCAAGGCGCGGAAGTTTGCTATTGTGGCCGATGAGGGCATCCACCACTTCTGCAAAGAGGCGTTCTGGAACCAGCTCGCGCATCAGTTGTCCGAAGGTTTCAAGGCGGGCGATTACACCGGTTCGCTCGTGCGCCTGATTGAAGAAATTGGTCGCGCGCTTGCGGCGCATTTTCCCCGTTTGGGAAACGATGTGAACGAACTGCCGGACGAAATGCAGCGGGATTGAGGCGGCCTATTTCTCCACCGCACGTTTCAGTGCATGCAGCGTTTTGCTGAATTCGGTCACAGCCATGACACAACTCAGGCACATGTATGAATTTTGAATGACGCGACACTCCAGCGTCCTTGCTTTTTCACGAGATGATATTTCCCGTCCACTGCACCGAGGGGTCCGAAAACGTAGTCGGCTATGATATCAGCATGTGATGAGGTAAGCGATTCGATTTCACCAATGGAAATCATAACTCCCCGCCCATCTTTGTAGGATGAGGCGGGATAGACCCGCAACCCTTCGGTGCGATAGCGCTGGAGAAGGTCTTCTGGGGCATCAGCATCCAGCAGTTTCAAATACCACTTTTTGAATGAAGACCCGGCAATCATGTGGCGAAAAAGAGCATCATAGACTTCCTGATGTATCTTTGGCAATGAGGCGAACAGTTGTGAGGCAGGCGGCTTCTTCGGAGAAGGAGAAACGCAGCCCGCGATGGCTGTTGCCCCGACAAGCTGAATAAAGTGGCGCAGGCGTATGGGAGCATTTTTCATCCTTCACAGGAGGTAATGAATGACGATTACAGGTTCACATCGGAGGATTGTTGGAAATCGTTGGCCTCAAGTCCGGCTTTCATTTCATCCACCACCGGTTGGAGAAGGCTTGTCAGAGGAGCCAGTGCATCGGCCAGTTCACTCTCGGCTGCATCCCAGCCCAGACAAAAAGAGGCACCCTGCACCTGCAGTTCGAGGCCGCGATGGTAATGCAGATTGTCACAGACACGCACTCCGGGATTCAGCGGGATTTTAAGTGCGTTGAAAGTGGCCTCGATCTGAGTGGCGAGAGCCTCCGGCAGTTCAAGCTGATGCCAGACAGTGATCGGCGACTCCGGCATGTCATGGGTGTAAAAAATTACCCGTTGATCACTGTCTTCGAGCCTGGCAAACACATGAAAGCGGCGACCCTCCTCGTTTTCAGCGAAGCACTCGCTGTAAATAAAAAGTGCGGTATGGGGAATGGAGGGAGGAGTCATTGGGACGAGTGTGAGGCAGCCAGACAGTGATGCAACCGGAACCCCAACTCATCAGGGAATGGATCACACCCTATTTCCCCACCGCACGCTTCAGCGCATGCTGCGCTTTGTTGAAATCGGTCACGGCCATGACGCGGCTCTGGCGCGCACGGGTTAGTTCTTCGCGGGCAAGCAGATATTCGAGAACGACACCCACCTGGCTGGCCTGACGTTCCTTGGCCAGCTTGGTCATCTCTTCAGCCGCGGCCACGGCTTCGTCGTTGATCTTGATCTGGTCATTCGCTGACTGCGCACGGGTGGCGGCTTCGACAACTTCGCGCCCGATAGCGGCTTTGACCTGGCTGGTTTGCAGCGAGGCGCTTTCTTCACGCGCATCCGCCACCTTTTGACGCTGACGGTCAAACAAACCGCCGGGGCCGATCTTCCAGCCGAGGCCGAGGTAGTAGTCCTGCTGACTGCCAAAGTTGCCCCACTGGTTGCCCACGTTCGGGCCACCGCCCAGTCCGCCTGCGGTGTAGCCCGCCTGCACGCTCGGGATCAAGGGTGCGACACGGGCACGATCTTTCTCAGCATCCATCGAACTGTGAATGGCCTGCGCGGCATGAATCTCGGGCCGGTGCTGCTGCGCAAGCGAGATCATGGTGGCGACGCCTTTGCCGGCCATCATTCTGACGGGAACGAGATCCGACTTCGCGGGGCGCAGCACGGCATCCGGAGTGAGGCGGAGTATTTCAGCAAGACGAGCGACGGCGAGATCGCGCTGTTCTTCGCCCTGGCGAATCGCCAGCTTCGCTCGGCTGATCTGCGATTTGACGCGCAGCAGGTCGGCACGAAAAGCGGTGCCTGCGGTGACAGCACCATAAAGCTGCTTGCCGTAGTCTTCCGTGAGCTGGAGGTCGTCTTCAATGATGGTGAGCATGGCTTCGGCGGCGAGCAGGTCGTAATAGCGTTCCACGGACTGCGTCACGATGTCGATGCGCGCTTTCTCAGCGAGGTGCTCGGCGGCGAGTGCGCGCTGTTTCGCGGCGAGTGCGGAATAGTAAATGTCACCCGGAGACCAGTCGATCATGGCGCCGGTGCCGACGTTGTACTGCTGCTTGTTCGCATTGAAGACATTGCCTGCAATGTCCTGCAAGCGTCCTTCATGGCCGCGATACCCTGCACCCAGACTCAAGGTGGGCCAGAAACGCTGCCAGGCCTGCTTGGACTCCGCCACCGCTTCATCATGCTTGGCGCGTGCGAGCTGAATCTCGTCGTTGTTCGCACCCGCAAGGCGCATGACGGTGCGAAGGTCGACGAAGGCGTGTTCGGTGGCGTTGGCCAGCGTCGCGATGAGAAAAAGGACAGCGATGGATCTCATGAAAAAATGAGTTAGAGCATTGCGAAAGAGAACGAAGCCCGCTCCCAGTGCGAGCACAGCTCCAAAGGCTGCAAATAAGTAGGTAACAGGCTCTCGAACCGCGCTTTCCCAAAAGGTAGGAATGGGACCCGTGGAACCGATGCCAATGAGGATATCCGAGTGATGTGAATTATAAGACTGGTAGCTGATCATCCAGGCAAAGGCAGTGGCCAGCAACAACAGCGATGCCCTGTTTCGTTTCTTCAGATACAAAAGGTGTGGGTTCTCTGACATAATGCTCGTGCTTTGCCTGGTTCAGGGTGTCTTGATATTTATAGGCTGCTTGTCAGTCAGCAGTGTGGTGCCGGGCAGCAGGATCACGTCGTCTGCTTTGAGATCAGGAATCTCGACATTGGTACCGTCATTGAAGCCGGGCTTCACGGCGGTCTTCATGGCCTTGCCATCGACATGCTTGAAGACAAAGGCATTGGTCTTTTCCATCACGAGTCCGGCGACAGGAATGAGCGTGGCCTTATCGTGTGTCTCGACGGCGATCTTCGCCATGGCATACATGCCCGGGCGGAGCTTGAGATCGGCGTTCTTCAAGTCGGCCTCGGCGAGCATGGTGCGGGTCGCGGGATCAAGCGCGTAGGCGATGCGTGAGATGCTGGCTTCGACGGGCGCGGGGCCGCTGGCATCGATCTGCGCTTTCACCGGCTTGCCGACGGCCACGAGCGCGGATTCCATCTCAGTGACGGGGATCTGGAGGCGCAGCGTGCTGGCATCGACGATCTCGACGACCTTGCCGGTGTGGGCGTTTACCAGTGCTCCGACATCCACATGACGCGTGGTGATGATGCCGTCGAACGGGGCTTTGATTTCCGCGAAGGCGAGCATGGTGGTGACGCGTTCCATGCCTGCCTTGGCGATGGCCAGCCGGGCCTCCGCATCCTCCACCGACTGCGGCAGCACGATGTCAGGTGATTTTGCGCGGGCCTCATGCATGCGCTTGGATTCAAGGCTGGCCGCAGCAACCTCGGCTTTGCTCTTGGCGAGGTCAGCCTGGAGTTCTGGCACTTCGAGTTTGGCAATCACCTGACCCGCTTTGACGGCATCGCCTTTATCAACGCTGATGGTGGCGATGTAGCCGGTGACTTTGGCGTAAAGTGCCGCCTGCTGATATGGCGCGAGAGTGGCGGGCAATGCGACCCAGCGGTGGATGGTACCGGTGGTCGGCTTGGCGACTGGCAGCTCCACGGCGAGAGCGGTGGACGCGAGAAAGAGGAGGATCAGGAAGCGCATGGAGGAAAGGGAAATGGGTGTGGTGATCACGCGAGGTCGGTGGGTTCCAAAGTGGCGGTTTTAGCCGTCTTGCTGGCGAGCAGCGCATACACGGCTGGCAGCACGAGCAGTGTCGCCACGGTGGCCAGTGCGAGACCGCCGATGGTGGCGATGGCGAGCGGGCTGGTCTGTGAGCGGGCGAGGGCCATGGGGATCATGCCGGCGATCATGGCGAGGGTGGTCATGAGGATGGGGCGCAGACGCGTGGTGGCGCTTTCCAACGCAGCGTCGCGTTTGCTGAGACCGGTGAGATGGGCGCGATGGGCGAAGGTGACGAGGAGGATGGCATTGGCCACAGCGACACCGACGGACATGATGGCGCCCATGAAACTCTGCAGGTTCAAAGTGGTGCCGGTGAGCATGAGAGCGAGCACCACACCGAGCAGCGCGGCGGGAATGGTGGTGAGCACCATGAGGGCAAGGCGCACGCTTTGGAAATTGGCGACGAGAAGCAGGAAGATCGTCACGATGGCGATGAGCAGACCGGTCTGCAGGCCGCTTTGGAGTTCCTTGAGCGGCGGCACCTGACCGCGCAGCGTGACACTGACACCGGCGGGCGCAGGATTGGCAGCGATGACTTTTTCGACCTGCTTGGCAATGACTCCGAGCGGCTGGTCATGAAGATTCGCGGTGATGGAAACGGTGCGCGCCATGTTGTAGCGGTCGTACTGGCCGATGACGCTGCCTTCGCTGATCTTGGCAATGTTGCGCAGAGGGACCGGTGGTCTGTTCTGCGCGGTGATGGGCAGATTGCGCAGGTCTTCTAGGCCTTTCATCAGCGTCTGCGGCACCTGAACCTGCAGCGAATAGCTGACGCCGGTTTTGGTGTCGGCCCAGAAGTTTGGCACAGTGAAACGGCTGCTCGCAGTCGCGGCCACGAGGCTGCGGGTGGCATCGCTCATCTTCACACCCAGCAGGCCGGCGCGTTCGCGGTCGATCTGCACATCGACGCTGGGATAGTCGAGGGTCTGGCTGAACTGCACGTCGCGCAGATCTTTGAGTTCAGCGAGCTTGGTTTTGAGCAGTTCGGCGTGTGCACGGCTGGCGGCGAAGTCCTTGCCGCTGACGGCCACTTCGATGGGCGTGGGTGAGCCGAGGGCCATGACGCGGGAAACGATGTCGGCGGGCTCGAAGGAAAAGAGGACCTGCGGGAACTCGGCGGCGAGGCGCGCGCGCAGTTTCTCACGCAGCGGAGAGATGGCCACACCGCTGCCGTCCTTGAGCTGGATTTGCAGGATGGCCTCCTCGGGGCCGCTGTTCCACTGATGGATGAGATTGACGGGGTAGTTCGGCGCATGCACGCCGACGAGGCCCATGCTGATGGAGACTTTGTCGGGTCCGGTTTCTTCACCAATGATCGCCAGCGTGCGCAAGGCGATCTGCTCTGTGGTTTCAAGTCGTGTGGCGGTGGGCGCACGCAGACGGAGCTGGAGCTGCCCGGCATCGATCTGCGGAAAGATCTCCGTGCCGATGAATGGGAGCAGTATGCTGATGGCGAAGATGACGCCACCGAGGTAGGCAGGAACAAGAATGTGCCGTAGGGCGATGCTGGGTTTGAACAGTAGTGCGAGCCTCTGGCTTGCAGATTCCAGAGCAACCGGGACGGTTGCGCTACTGGGTACGCTGCGGTGCCACCAGATGTTCAGGATCGGCACAAGCGTGCTGGAGAGCAGATACGAGGCGATCATGCTGAAGCCCACGGCGAGGGACAACGGCAGGAAGAGCGCCTTGGCGGCACCCGTCATGAAGAAGCTCGGCACGAAGACGGCGAGAACGCACAGCATGGAAAGCGAGCGAGGGCCGATGGTTTCCTCAGACGCGTCCAAAACAAGCCGGGCAAGCGAACGGCCTCCGCCCTGTTTCAGGTGGCGATGGATGTTTTCGATTTCCACGGTGGCTTCATCCACCAAAATACCGACGGCGAGCGCGAGGCCGCCGAGAGTCATGAGATTGATCGTGTAGCCGCCGATCCACAGCGCGAGCACCGCGGCCGCGATGGCGAGGGGAATGTTCAGGACGACGATGAAGGCGCTGCGGAGATCGCGCAGGAAAATGAGCACCATCAAGCCCGTGAGCGCGGCACCGAGGATGCCTTCTTTCACGAGATCGCGGATGGCGCGGATGATCCAGGGGCTTTGATCAAACTCAAAGGTGACGTTGATGTCCTCAGGGCAGGCGGCTTTGAACTTGGGCAGGTTTTGTTTCACCAGCTCGACGACGCTCAAAGTGGAGGCGTCGCTGCGTTTGGTGACGGGCATGTACACGGTGCGCTTGCCGTTCACCATGGCGATGCTGTACATCATGTCGCTGCCGTCGCTGACTTCGCCGATGTCGCGCACATAGACAGCACCTTGGTCAGTGACTTTCACCGGCACGGCGGCGAGGTCCTGGATGTTTTTGACGATCGCATTCGTGGGGACAATGGGGAAGCTGTTGGGCAGCGCGAGATTGCCGCTGGGGCTGATCGTGTTGGCCGCAGTCATCGCCGCCACGATGTCATCGGGCGAGAGGCCGTAGGCGCGGAGGCGGTCCGGCTTCACGTTGATCAAAATAGTGCGCGCACTGCCGCCAAAGGGTGGTGGTGCCGAAACACCGGGCAGCGTGGCAAAGAGCGGGCGCACCATGTTGAGCGCAGCATCCTGCATCTGCCCGACGGTGCGGTTGGGGTTCTCCGTGGAGAAGACGAGATTGCCCACCGGCACGCTGCCTGCATCAAAGCGGGTGACAAAGGCACCCGGTGTGCCGAGCGGCATGAAGGAGCGCGCACGGTTCACATAAGCGATCGTTTCCGAGAGCGCGGCGGACATGTCCGTGCCGGGATGAAACTGCAGCTTCATGATCGAAGCGCCCTGGATGTTCTTGGATTCCACGTGCTCGATGCCGGCGATGTAGAGGAAGTGGTACTCGTAATAGTAGGTCAGGTAGCCTTCCATCTGCAGCGGGTCCATGCCGCCGTAGGGCTGCGCGACGTAGATGGTCGGAATGCCGAGTGTCGGGAAAACATCGCGGGCCATCTTTTCCTTGGCCTGCCACGCGCCGAGCAGGATCGCCACGACGATGACGATGACGGTCCAGGGATGGCGAAGGGCGAAGCGGGGAAGGGACATGCGGGAGAAATGACGAATGGCTGAAAAGGGGGCTGGTAACTGGCCGGGAGGTCAGGTTCTATCAAGCAACAGCACTCACCAGACTAGCCGGTTATTGCACTCGGTGGCAATCACATAGGCTGGTTTAGGCAGGAACACATCTGACACGATCCACCTTGCAGGTGTGGTGTGATGGCAGGAAGGTCAGCGCATGAGACACACTGAAAATCATCGTGCGCATCGCATCGGCTGGCTGCGTGCCGCAGTTCTCGGGGCCAATGATGGAATTGTTTCCACGGCGAGTTTGATTGTGGGGGTGGCGGCTGCGGAATCGAGTCAAAGCAATGTGCTGGTCGCGGGCATTGCTGGATTGGTCGCAGGAGCGATGTCGATGGCGGCGGGTGAGTATGTGTCGGTGAGCTCCCAATCCGATACCGAGAACGCTGACATGGCGCGTGAGCGCAGGGAACTGGCCGAGGATGGCGAGAATGAACACGCTGAACTGGCGGCGATCTATGTGAGCCGTGGGCTTGAGCCGGAACTGGCCGGGCAAGTGGCGACGCAGTTGATGAAGAAAGATGCGCTTGGGGCGCATGCCCGCGATGAACTGGGTATTTCTGACACGCTGACCGCTCGTCCTGTGCAGGCGGCGTTTGCCTCGGCGGCTACCTTTGCCGTGGGGGCCGCCCTGCCGTTGTTATTGGTCGTGGTGGTGCCTGCTTCCGTACTCGTGTGGACGGTGTCGCTGAGCTCGTTGCTGTTCCTGGCACTGCTGGGGGCATTGGCGGCTCGTGCGGGTGGTTCGCCCGTTTGGAAGTCCGCCTGGCGTGTCACATTCTGGGGAGCTTTGGCGATGGGGCTGACGGCGGGCGTGGGTGCGCTGTTTGGTGCAGTAGTCTGATCGGCTGACGATTTGGCTCAGGCAAAAGCGAGTTGTTTGACGAGACCGATGAGCGCGCAAGCCCCGATCACGGGCATGAGGCCGACTTTGAAGCGCTGCATGGCGATGAAGGCGACGATGGCAAGCACGGCGATGAAGGCATCAAAGCCACCGCTTGGGGGCCACAGCGCGTGGGTGGTGAACTTGACGCCGAGATTGAGAATGACACCGACGACCGCTGCCGTGATCGCCGTGAGCGCGGCGCTGAGGCGCGGCTGCTCGCCCAGTTTCTCAATATGAGGAGCGCCGAGAAAGATGAAGAGGAAGCAGGGAATGAAGGTGACCCAGGTGGTGATGAGCGCGCCGACCGTGGCTCCGGCGAAAGGTGTCAAAGCTCCCGGATGCTGCCAGCCGCCGACGAAGCCGACAAACTGCAGCACCATGATGAGCGGGCCGGGCGTGGTCTCAGCAAGGGCGAGGCCGCTCATCATCTGCGGATGCGAAAGCCAGCCGTGGATTTCCACCGTCTGCTGGGCGACATAAGGCAGCACCGCATACGCACCGCCAAATGTGACGAGCGCGGCCTTGCTGAAAAACAAACCCTGCTGCGCCTGCGTGCTGCTCCAGCCGAGCCACGCTGCGATGGCGAAAACGGGCAGCCACCAGAGCGTGAGGCACAATGTGGTAATGGTGAAGGTGCGCGCCCAGGTGGCCTTGGGCGCAGGCGGCAGCGCGATGGCCGGTGCGCTGTCTTTGGCTGCACCGTGTCCTTTGCCAGCTGGGAACTGTTTTGGCAGCAAGCGGTTGCCAAAAAATCCTAACACGGCAGCACCGAGCACGATGAGTACGAAGGAAATCTGGAAGAAGTAGATGGCGACAAAACTCAGCGCGGCCACGAGCCACAGTGTGGGGCTTTTGAGCGCTTTTTTGCCGATGCGCAGCACCGCCTCTGCCACGACGGCGATGACGGCACCGAGGAGACCATGGAAGATGGCCGCGAGCCATGGGAGATGGCCTCCTGCCATAAAGAGCCAGCTCAGGCCGAAGAGGATGAAGACGGACGGCAGCACAAACAAAGCCCCTGCTGCGATGCCGCCCTTGGCGCCATGCAAGCGCCAGCCAAGGTAGGTGGCGAGCTGCTGTGCCTCAGGCCCGGGCAGCAGCATGCAGAAGTTCAGCGCGTGCAGGAAGTGGGCGTCGCTGATCCAGCGGCGCTTATCGACGAGCTCCTTGTGCATGATGGCGATCTGCCCAGCAGGACCGCCGAAGCTGATGCAGCCGAGTTTGAACCAGTAGCGCAGGGCCTGGCCGAAGGTGGGCATGGAAGGTGGTGTTTCATCGCTGCTCATCAGCGCCTCCATGCCTGAGGTCACTGCTCTGATCAACAAAGGAACAACCACCTCTGGGTGGAATTCAGAGGGCGGGCCTTGCGGTGAGGTGATTTTCAGCGTGGCCGCTCCAGCCGTCAGAGCAGTACGTTGTTTTCGGGTTGCAGCTTCGGGGGCAGCTTCTCTTCGCCAAGGATCTCGCGGACGTCGATCTCGATGTTGCGGCAGATGGTGGAAATGGGGGTGTCGTTGATGGCGTTGTCGAATGGGTTTTCGCTGAACTCCCCGGTCTGCTCCATGGTGTAAAAGACCCAGGAGATGAGGACCGAAAAGGGAATGGTGAGCCAGACGCCGGGCCCGCCCACAATGGCGCTGAGATCCTTCAGCAGGCCAAAGGGGAGCAGCAGGATGAAGATGTGAACGAAGATATGGCTGGAGATGCTGTACTGGCGGAACAGCGGGGTCGTCTTGATGCGTTCGCACCCGCCCTGGAGATTGTGGAACTCATTGACGAGGCGCATGAGTTCGATGTGCTCGAAGGCATCGAGCACACCCTCGCGCTTCAGCTGGGCAAGGTGCTCGGCATGGACCTTGAGGAGCATGCAGGCGGGATTGTTGAGGCTTTTAAGGCGGGCGATGTAAAGCATCTTGCCGTGCTCCACGAGGATGCGCTCGAGACCTTTCCCAAACTCCTCAAGCTCATGGCGCTCGCCGGCGAAGGTCTTGTGGAGGTTTTGCTTGCTGGTGGCCCAGGGGATGGTGCGGCGTAGCTGCAGGCGCAGGATGTTGATGAAGGCGAGGTGGCGGTAGGCGGCCTCGCGCACTTCATCGGAGTCGGCGGGAAGGCTGGCCTTTAGGTGGGCGACGAAGCTGCGGGAGGCATTGGTGATGCCACCCCAAAGGCGGCGGGCCTCCCACAAGCGATCAAATGCCTGGTTGTTCTTGAAGCCGACGAAGAACGCCACGGCGGTGCCGATAGTGCCGATGGGCAGGAAGGGAATGGCGATCCAGCGCATTCCCGCGAAACGATAGAGGACAACCGCCAAAGTGCTGATGAGCAGGGACTCGATGAAATTTCGACGTGCGAAGTGCCAGAGCAGGATCAAACGGAAGTCTTTGCCGACGTACATGGTGTGCTGATTCGATTTGGGAAGTGAAGCTGAAGGCGACCAGATAAAAGCACTCTGCATGCCAGGCAGGGCTTCGGTGAATGACGCGGTCTATACGATGGCAGACGCATGCTGCGCGATCAGTTTTTTGCGTCATTCACGTTGTCGGAGATGGCATGGTGCAGCACATCCACCTTCCAGAAGGAGGGCAGGATGACGTGGTTGATGAGCTTGAGGGCCACGTTGGAGTCCAACGTAGCCCTCAAAAGCTGCGGATGTTCAAGGGACGACTTGTGGAATCAAGGCCGCCAGATGCCATCGTCGTACCACTCTTTGCAGACGATTTTGGCGATGGGCGCAGTGTCTTCCTGGGATTTCCAAAGCGGCAGGCGCAGGGCCTGGGCGAAGGTGTGATCATAGGCGGCAAAGAGGTGCCGCAGGGCGGCGTGTGAGCGGCGTGCATAAACGGGGAAGCAGACGAGATGACCGCTGTCTGAAATGGCGACGAGCTGACGCGCCCAGACACGCCCCTGCGTATCGCGTGCGTAGAGCACGCGTTTGTTGGCATCGAGCGCGTTCGCGACGGTGGAGAAACTGTTGAAGCTGCCGGCGCTGAGGCAGGTGCCGAAGTCGGTGCCCATGCGCAGGATGGCCTGCAGATCATCTTCCGGCCCGATGCGCACGGCACCGATGTCACGCACATCGTGCTCGATGAAAAATCCGCCGTTCCACTGCTCCACACGCTGACGCGGCAGCTTGCACAGCCACTGCTGGTTGGCGGGATGGGTGAGCGTCCATTCGCGTGTGGCCTGCTGGTTTTCACAGGCATGCAGCAGGCGGCGGAAGGAGCGGCGGTTTTCTTCGCCCGCACCCGCCGCGACACGCAGCGTGTGCGTGGCGATGTGGCCGCCATCCAGATGGGGGAAACGTCGGCGCAGGGCCCACTCCGCCAGATCATCGAGCACTGCCAGCCGCAGCCGGTGGATGTTGCGCGTGAGTTCCTCCATGTAGTGTGTCTTCACATGCTCATGCAGTTTGTCCGCACAGCGCAGCTTGTCCGGCACGCCGGGAAAGCGCGGGTGCGATGCCTGAATGGCGTCCACCAGCACGATGACATGCGGCAGGGGCGTCTGCGCCGCATCGCATGGGGTCAGCGGGTGTTCGCGAAAGGCTTCCCACAATTCCTTTCGTTCGCGCCATTCCAGTTCGCCGATGCGGCGCATGGTGCGCGCCCACTCCAAGGGAGAGGCCAGCAACATGCCGAGCAGGCATCCAACCGGCAGATGTCTGGCATGAGAGAGTCCTAGGACAGCATTGCTTCGGGAAGACCAGCCCACGAGCGTGGACTGCATCTGCCTCCAGGCTTTCTCAGGCACCTGCAGCAGTGCCGGATGATCTTCCGTAGAAATGCACTCCCACAGGGCTTCGATCATCACGGGGATGTCCTCTCCCGGATGCTTTTCAAAGGTACGCACGCGCTGAAGCCAGAGCAGCAGTTGATGCACTGAATGCGTGGTCATGGTGAGGTGTTCCGGATTGATGCGCCAGGCCTCAATCAGATCCGCGGCGAGTTGACGCCGCGCCCACGGCGTGGCGTACACTTCACGCAGCATGGCATCCCAGAGGTTGAGCCAGCGCGTCCATTTGACGGCATCTTTGCCGCGCTTGCGCCCAAGATGACGCAGGGCTTCGAGAATGCTGTCGAGCACTTCCTTGCAAAGAGGCCGTGCCAGCAGGCGCTGGATGGCCGAGGACCAGTCCTTCAATCCCGTGGCCTGCTGCCAGATCTGTTTCGGGCTGCGCAGCCATTTGGCAGCTTTGCAGTGAAGGACGAGATGAAGCTGCCGCCTGCGGGGTTCATGCATCGGGCATGCCTGAGTCTGAAACTCCAGCTTCCACTGCCGATGGTAATGCAGCGCATGCGCGAGAAAGCGCGGGGTGCAGCCATTGGCGAGACTGAGGAAACAAGTATTGGCGATGCGGTAGTACAACGTTGGTCTTGTGAGGTAATGCACGGTGGTGAGCAGCCTGTGCATGCCTGCGTGTGGTGGTCGCAGGTGCTGCTTGGTTTCCACAAGGGCGCGCAGCAGGGGCAGTTGTTCAACGGCGCTTTGCTGTGCGATCAGCGGCATCCATGTGATCACGCCTTCATGCAGCAGCGTGGCTATCAGGGCCTCGCGGTCGGGTTCAAAGCCCCGGTTTAAAGTGGAGATGGCGGTTTCGAGCGCGTCGGTCCATGCCTGGGATCGTGAGCGAATCCAAGGCAGCCAGAGGCGAGCTGCTGCGGCGGATGCGTGCACGTCATGTGCAGTGGGGAGATCCATGCCGAGCAGTTGGAGCGCTTCGCGACGATGAGGCGCGAGCACCTTCATCAGATGCTGACGCGTGGCGGGATCTCCCAGCCAGGGGCGTATGTCACGGCCATGCCAATGCTGCGGCAGAGGGATGACGGGGCACGCGCCATCGGCGGGAAACGCGTGGTGGATGATGCTGAGGTCCGCGAGTGTGCGTGCCGAGTGGGTGGCACGCGACAGCCGCCGCCAGGCCTCACTGATGGGAAGCAGGGCAGGGGATTTTTCGCAGAGCTCGGCTTGGATGCGCCAGCCGCTGTCGTGCGATCCGGCAGGGCAGGGAGTGTGTGCGCGCTGTGCGGCTGGAAGCTGCTCCAGGCGCAGGAAAACGATTCGTCCCGCCTGCAGGCGCAGGGGGAACTGCATGAGATTCATGAAATGAGAAAGGCCGCGATTGACCACGCCAGTGCGCCGTCCGTGCGTGGTGCATCGCGGAAAGAGACGCGGACGACGGTGCAGGGAGGACTGCGCGAGCGTGATGAGTTTAACTCAACATCACAGATGCTGGCGGCTCGTGGCGCCGCGCATGTCCAGATGGATTCAGACGGCCTTCGTTATGAGGCCGTCAGCGCTGCAAGAAAACTGGTCTGCGCGGTGTACATGGCCCGATGTGTAACCGCAGTACGCCTTTTGGCAAGCGTGGAGTACGATGGATTGGCTTCGCCTGTCTCCCCAAGCCTCGGCTCTCCTGTCCGTCGACCAGCGCTGCCTTCAACAGCCCCCGTCCTCCGCTAAGACATGGCAATTTGCTGGGTGAACTGCGTTCTGTGGTGGAGTCCTGGGATCGACAGACAAGAGTGTCCATCGTACCTCCGGAGCGGCCTGCTGCGCCTACCTCAAATAGATGAACTCGTTGCTCATCATCAGCGCCTGGCACAACAGCGCCCAGGCCTCTTGCTCGCGCTTAGTGGAGTCCTGCTGGGTGGAATTGAGAGAGGCATCGGCAGCGGTGAGATAGTTCTCAGCACGGCGCAGATCTTCGGCGGTGGCTTCACGGGCGAAGGCGAGGCGATAGGCGGCGCGGAGGCGGGCTTCCTTGTCGGCGGAGAGTTTGAACAGGCGTGTGGCGAAGCTTTTTGCGGCGTCAGTGGCGAGGTCGCTGTTCATGAGGAGCAGCGCCTGCGGGGAGACGACAGAACTGTAACGCAGGCCGGTGCTGGTGGAGGGATCGGGATAGTCGAACTGCTGGAAGAGGTCGTAGAGATTGTTGCGGATGATCGGCATGTAGAGCGCGCGCCGCGTGCTGCCGTAGGAGGTGAAGTCCTTGGAGGTGTGATTGAAGACGAATTCACGATTGCGGCGTGGGATGGTCTTGCCGCCGATGGTGTTGTCGAGGCTGCCGGCAACCTCCAGCAAGGCATCACGGATTTCTTCGGCTTCGAGACGGCGCACCGGGAAGTGGTGCAGCAGGAGGTCTTCGGGATCGGCCGCGTAACCTTGTGCCGAGGTGGCGGAGCTCTGCTGATAGGTGCGCGAGCTCATGATGAGGCGGTGCATGTCCTTGAGGCTCCAGCCGTTGCTGGTGAACCAGTGGGCCAGCCAGTCAAGCAACGCAGGATGCGTGGGCTGCTGACCGAGGAGGCCGAAGTTGTCCGTGGTGGGGACGATGCCCTGACGGAAATGCCAGGACCAGATGCGGTTGGCCATGACGCGTGAGGTGAGCGGGTGCTCGGGGCTGGCGAGCCAGCGGGCGAGTTCAAGACGGCCGCTTTGATTGGCGGGGAACTGCGGCTTGGTGGTGAGTGATGCCTGGGCGACCTGGACGAAGCCGCGTGGCACGGGCTTGCCGAGCGCGAGGTGGCTGCCGCGAATGTGGATGGGCAGCTCTTTGATGATCTTCGGTGCTTCGGCCACAGCGAGAGTGGTGGGCAGGTCGGGGAGATTGCTCTCCGTGGTCATCATGGTGTCCTTCAGGGCGCGCACTTTTTCAGCGATGTCTTTGGGGAAGAGAATGATGGGCTCCGGTGGCAGGGCGAGGAAGCCTGCGGGTGCATCCAAGGCGGCACGTGCCTGATGCAGCAGCGAGTCTTCGGCTGCGTCTTTGGGTTCTGCTTTGGCGTCCGCCTTGGGCTTCGCTTTCGGAGCAGGAGCGATCTTTTCTGCAGCGGCAAAGATGGCACTGTAGTAGCCACGCAGAGATTGCACATCGCCCGTTTTATTGAGCGCATCCTGCCAGGGCTTGAAGAAGGGAAGCGTTTCGTTGGCGGCGAGGTACACGCGGCAGTTGAGCAGGATATGCGGGCGCAGGCCAAGAGGCTCCGCCACCGGGCGCACCTGGCTCAGGGTGGGGGCCTCGGGCAGCTTGGCGGCGGCCATGAGGTAATCGACGGCGTGCTCACGCACTTCTTTGCGCAGAGCGGTGATGGCGGCGCTTTCGGCTTTGGAGACGGCGGCCCTTTGATCCTTGAGGATGCGTTCGGAAGATTTGACGTCGGCGAAGTCCTCGAGTGAGCCCATGGGCGCTTCATACGCGGTGCTCAGCGCGCCGATGCGGTCCACGCTGAAGCTTTGCGTGCTTTTGAAGATGGCGGCGAGGGAGTAGTAATCAGCGGTCGGGACGGGGTCGAATTTGTGATCATGACAGCGTGCGCAGCCGAGGGTGAGGCCCATGAAGGCGCGGCCCATGACATCGATCTGCTCATCGATGACATCCATGGCGAGCTTTTCCTTGTCCGGCTCGGCGAGGACTTTGGCTCCGAGATTGAGAAAGGCGGTGGCGGTGACCTGCTCGTGGCGTGTGGGAAGGTCCTTCGCCTCCAGCAGATCTCCCGCAACCTGCTCGGTGAGGAATTGATCGAAGGGTTTGTCGGCGTTGATCGACTGTACCACGTAGTCGCGATACCTCCATGCGGTGCCAAGCGCGATGTTTTCATCGAGACCGTTGGAGTCCGAGTAGCGTGCCACATCCAGCCAGTGGCGGCCCCATTTTTCGCCGTATTGAGGAGAGCGCAGCAGGCGGTCCACCACTTTGGCAAAGGCGTCGGGGGCGTTGTCAGCGAGGAAGGCTTCCACTTCCTGCGGAGTGGGAGGCAGGCCGGTGAGATCGAAGGTGGCGCGGCGGATCAGCGTGCGTTTGTCAGTGGGAGCCGCAAGCTTGAGTCCTTTTTCAGCGAGTTTTTCGCTGATAAAAGCGTCGATGGGATTGGATGCGTCTGCTTTGGGGACGGGCGGCGCCACAATCGGGCGGAAGGCCCAGTGCTTGGCGCCTTCTTTAAGATCAATGACACGCGGTGCGGCGTGCTTGGTGGCGACGGCGGCTCGGGGATCCGGGGCGCCCATTTTCACCCACTCTTCCAGCGTCTTCACTTCCGCCGCAGGCATGGCACCTTTGGGCGGCATCTGCAGGTCCTGGTTTTGATAGCGGATGGACTCGATGATGTGGCTCTTGTCAGGATTGCCCGCGACGAGGGCCGGGCCGTTGTCGCCGCCTTTGAGAATGGCCTCGCGGGAATCGATGAAAAGGCCGCCCTTGCTCTTGCCGGACTCGACGGAGTGGCACTCGTAGCAGCGCTTGATGAGGATGGGGCGGACGTTCTTTTCAAAGAAAGCGATCTTCGCGTCATCCGCAGGCGCGGCCATGGCCACGCTGCCTGCGCAGAGCGTCAATGTCAGGGTGATGGATCGAGCGGCCTTCATGTGTGGTAAAAAATACGGTCTGAAGCGGGGCTTCTTGCTGTTGCCTTGCACATGGCTAGGCTCCGGCATGTCCCCCGTTTTACAGACTCTCTCTGAACTTGTGCGCATCAACAGCATCAACAGCTCCTATGAAGGCGGCCCTGGCGAAAAAGACATGGTGGCCTGGGTGAGGAACTTTTTTGAGCAGCGAGGCATCGAAACATGGGAGCAGGAAGTGTTCCCGGGACGCAACAACGTGATCGCTCGCATCCCAGGACGCGATTCCTCCCGGCGCATCGTGTTTGAGGCGCACATGGACACGGTATCCATCAAAGGCATGACGATTGATCCCTTTGATCCGGTGGTGCGCGATGGGAAGCTGCACGGACGCGGCTCGGTGGATGACAAGGCGGGGCTGGCGGCGATGATGCACGCGGTGGCGGACATTCACGCCAGCGGTGAACCTCCGCCCTGCGAGGTATGGCTGGCTGCCGTGGTGGATGAGGAGTATTCCTTTCGCGGCGTGGTCAAACTCTGCGAAGGGCTCAAGGCCGATGCCGCCGTGGTGGCGGAGCCGACAGAATTCAAATGCGTGATCGCGAGCAAAGGCGTGCTGCGCTGGCGCATCCGCACCAAGGGAAAAGCAGCGCACAGCTCGAAGCCGCATCTGGGTATCAACGCGATCACCGCGATGTCGCGCATCGTGCTGGCCTTGAATGAGGACCATGAACGCATGCAGCAGACCCAGCATCCTCTGCTCGGGCCGGGCACCTGCAACGTGGGCGTGATCCATGGCGGCGTGCAGGTTAACTTCGTGCCAGACGAGGCGCTGATCGAGATCGACCGCCGGCTGCTGCCCGGTGAAGAAGTGCCGGAAGTGCTGGCGCACTATCAGGTGCTGCTGGATGCGCTGATGAAGCGGCATCCCGATGTGCTGGCAGAAATGGAAACACCGATGCTGCAGGACTGGCCGTTTCAGACCGATGCCCAAGCTCCGCTCGTGCAGCTCGCGCAAACCTTGCTGGGCGAGATGGAGCGCGACAATGGCGTCAGCGGCGTGCCCTTCGGCAGCGATGCCAGCAAGTTCTCACGCATGGGCATTCCCACGATCTTGTTTGGCCCCGGGAGCATCGACCAGGCGCACGCAGCGGTGGAGTACGTCGAGTGCGCCGAGGTGGAAAAGGCGCTGGCATTTTACACGCATATCGCGCGGCGGTTTGTGTGAGGGGAGCATAGTAGCCCTCTCGCTCCGCGAGAGGAGTCCAGCGCGGCCTTCCATGCGGAGATCTTGCTTCAAACGATGACGCAGCGGCCTGCGAAAGCACTGTGCTCATCTCGCGGAGCGAGATGGCCACTTTACGAGAACGACTTCCGCAAATGGCTCGGCAGGATGTTCAGCGCTTCGCGGTATTTCGCCACGGTGCGGCGTGCGACTTTGATGCCTTGGCCGTCGAGCAGCTTGGCGAGCTTGTCGTCGCTGAGGGGCTTGTGCTTGGGCTCGGTCTTGATGAGTTCGGCGATGGCGTTCTTGACGCTGGTGTTGCTCAAGTCATCACCGGACTCGGTCTTCACGCCGTGGGAGAAGAAGAACTTCATGTCAAACACGCCATGCGGAGTGGCGATGTATTTGCCGGCGATGGCGCGGCTGACGGTGGTCTCGTGCACGCCGACTTCATCGGCCACGGTGGCCATGTTGAGCGGGCGCAGGAAGTTGGTGCCCTTCTCCAGGAATTCGCGCTGATACTTGAGGATCTGCGTGGCGATGCGGTGGATCGTTTGCTGGCGCTGATGGATGGAGCGGATGAGGAACTTGCCGCTGCGGATCTTGTCGCGCACGTAGTTGCGCACCTCGCCGTTGTTGCCGGGGGCGCTGAGCAGGTCCTTGTAGGTGTTGCTGATGCGCAGGTGCGGCAGGTCGTCATTGGTCATGACGGCCACCCATTCACGGCCCTGACGCTCCACGACGACATCCGGCGTGACGTAGTTGTTGGAGGAGACGGCAAAGCGCTGCGCCGGGCGTGGGTCGAGCGTGCTGATGAAGTCGGCTCCGCGTGAGATCTGCTCCAGCGGCACGCCGAGTTTGCGGGCGAGGATGGGGTAGCGCTTGTTGGCGAGATCGTCGATGTATTGATCGACCAGCCGCCATGCGAGGCTCTGCTTTTTGCCGAGGCGCTCCAGCTGCACCAGCAGGCACTCGCGCAGATCTTCCGAGCCGACGCCCACGGGATCGAAGCTCTGCAGCAGCTTCTTGGCGGTGATCAGGACATCGATGGGAATGCCATGGTTCAGGCTCAGGTCGTCGATGCGGGTGTTGAGAAAGCCACGGTCATCCAGATTGCCAATGAGGAACTCCACATGAGGAGCAAGTGCGGCTTTGGCGTCCGAGGTGTGGAGCTGGGAAAGCAGATGCTCCTGCAGCGTGGTGGGAGCCACGATGGAGTCCATGAGGAACTGCCAGCGTTCCTGGTCATCGCTGCGGCGGGTGGCGGTCTGCTGGCGGCTCTGCTGCCAGTACTCGCGCCACTCATCATCCATCTGCGTCAGGGCGTCGATATCACTGTCATCCACGCTGCGGTCATCGGGATCATCGGGAATGGCGTCCTGGATGGAAGTTTCCGGCGCTTCGAGTTCCAGCACCGGATTGATTTCGACCTCCTGCTGAATGATCTGGCGCAGCTCCAAAGTGGGAGCCTGCAAGATCTGCAAGCTCTGCTGCATCTGCGGCCCGATGGCGAGCTTTTGAGTCTGTAACTGCTGGAGTCCGTGGTCGGCCATGAATGGTTGTAGGACAGCCAAGCGCCATCCTACCCTTTTAGCAAGCATTCTTCAGGCCAGCGTCGCGTTTATTTTCGAATTCATCAAAAGAGCCGTGGCTGGCATAGAAACAGATGCCCCGGCGGCTACCGGGATTTCCAAGATCATCCGAGAAAGAGCCTTAAGCCCTCAAGGCACTTCAAAAACCTTCTGCGTGGTGGGGTCCAGCGCCAGAGAGCCGCTTTCGAGCCCGGTGATGTCGAGCTCTTTATAAGGCGGGTAAGGGCTGATCACTCGGCCTGGCTTCGCGGTTTTCTTGCCTTTCAAAAACGATCCGGAAGATCCGCTGCTGGAAGTGGTGGCGGGAAATTCCTTGGGGGTGGATTCGGAGCGGCGCGTGGTGGGCGCAGGTGTTGGCGGAGGGGCGTCCTGCTTGGGCTCCTTCTTGGGCGTCACCGTGGCAGGTTTGCTCGTCGTCCTAGGGGATGGCGGGGAGTCGTCCACCTTGGGCGGAGTGTATTTGCGCGTGGTGCTGGGGGAAGGAGTCTTGCTCTGCGGGGCGGGTGCAGGAGAGGGGCTTTTGCTGCGGCTCGTGTTTGACTGCGACGGGGCCGGAGCGGTCGGCTGCTGCTGCTGCGGTGGGTAGTTGTAACGCGGCTGTCCCTGAGGCTGCTGTTGCGCATGCTGCTGGGGATATTGGTAGCCGGGCTGCTGCTGCGGGTAGCTTGAACCAGGGAGGGGATATCCCTGCGGAGACTGCTGCGGATAATTGGGAGCTGCCTGCGGGCGCGGCGTGGAGTCCAGGCTGTAACCGCCACCGTTCTGACCGTAGCCCTGCGGTGGGTAGTCATAGCCTGTGGGGTCCTTTCCATAGAAAAGTCGGCGTGCCATCTCGCTCATGCGCTGGCCAAACTTCGGCAGAAACTGCAACGGGCTTTCATACTGGGACTGGGGCTGCTGCTGCGGATAGCCGTAGCCCTGAGGTGCCTGCTGGTAACCCTGCGGTGCTTGCTGATAGCCCTGAGGAGGGCTGTATTGCTGCGGATAACCACCCTGCTGCTGCGGATAGTAGCGCTGCTGAGCCTGCGCCATGCCCGTGGAAGCAGAGAGGATGGTGAAACACCAGCCCAGTCCAATTGAGCTGATCAGCCCCCTGCGAGTGGTTTGCGAATTCATAATGGTTAATAGTTCTTAAATTTCTGAGAACTTCAAGCCGCAATTTCCGGCCCTCCGCCTCAGGATTGAGGTCACAAATGGATAGACGAATGCGGCTGAAGTTTGTTCAGCCGCATTGCCATTTCTTCGAATCTGTCGTGAACTTCGGCCTTATGAAGCCAGACGGGCGTCGATGTCTTTGTCCAGCCAGGCCCACATGCTGGCGAGGCCTTCGGTGACCTTGGCCTTGGCAGCAGTGAGTTCGTCGGCGCTGAGGCTCTGACCTGCGGCGGGGACGCTGCGGCCAAACATGTAGTACTTGATCTTCGGCTCCGTGCCGGAGGGGCGCACGGCAAAGCTGCGGCCATCGGCAAGATCCACAAAGAGCATCTTCTCCTTCAGCACCACGTCGCCTTCTTCGTCAGTGATCTCATCCTTGCGGAAATCGCGCACCTTGATGACGGCGGAGCCATCCACTTCCTTCGGCGGATTGCTGCCGTAGCTGTCTGCCAGCTTGGCGATCTGCGCGGCACCGCTGGCGCCTTCGAAGACCTTGCTCTCGTTGCGCTCCAGGAAGTAGCCCACTTCGCAGTACACCTGATCCAGCAGCCCCACCACGGTGAGGCCCAGGCTGGCGGCGTAGGCGGCGAGCTCGGCAAACATGACCACGGCACCGTTGCCGTCCTTGTCGCGGCTGAAGTCATCGCCCATGTAGCCATAGCTTTCCTCACCACCGAAGACGAGGAACTTGCTGTGCTTGAGGCGTGCGTTGCGGCTCTCCACGTTGTTGAGGTCGCGGTAGCGGCTCTGAATGTCGGCGGGCAGGGCGGCTTCGTATTTGGAAAGCTTGGCGCTGATCCATTTGAAACCGGTGAGCGTGTTGACGCAGTTGATGCCAAATTTCGCGGCGATCGCGTCCTGCAGCGGGCTGGTGACGAAGGTCTTCAGCAGCACGGCGTGGCTCTTGTTTTCAGCGGTGAGAATGCCGAGGTCAAACATCGTCTTGGTGCGGTACCAGGCCATGAGGGAGCCCACCTGATTGCCGGTGAGCAGCACCATTTCGCCAGCGGCATTGCGCACGCCCACGCCCATGCGGTCGCAGTCGGGATCGGTGCCGATGATGATGTCCGCGCCTTCCTTGTTGGCCAGATCCACCGCCATCTGCAATGCGGAGGCGTTTTCCGGATTCGGGGACTTCACGGTGGGGAAGCGGCCATCACGCACGTCCTGCTCGGGCACGGTGAGGAAATTGAAGCCGAGCTTTTTTAGCAGCACGGGCACCAGCACGCCACCGGCGCCATGGAGTGCGGTGAAGACGATTTTGAGCTTCTTCGCTTCTTCCTTCTGCAGCAGTTCGGGCTGCAGCATCATGGTCTCCACGCGGGCGAGATACTTCTGGTCCATGTCATCGGCCAGGGTGGTGAGATTGCCGCGTTCGGCCTCGGGCAGCGCGGTGTATTCCTCGCCCTTGATGGCGTTCACTTCCTTGATGATGCCGGTGGCGTGGGGCTCCACGATGCCGGCGCCGTCGTTGAAATTCACCTTGTAGCCGTTGTCATGCGCCGGGTTGTGGGAGGCGGTGATCATCACGCCCGCATCCGCACGGAGCTGACGTACGGCGAAGGACATTTCCGGCGTGGCGCGGCAGTAGTCGAAGAGGTACACATTCGCCCCGTGATCCATGGCGATCTTGGCGCAGAACTTCGCGAATTCCGGCGAGAAGTGGCGGGTGTCATGCGCAAAGACGATGCTCGGCTTGCCGCTGAGCTTGGCGTCGGCGCGGAAGTTTTTGAGGTAGGTCACCAGGCCACGGGTGGCACGACTGACGTTGTAGAAGTTCATCGCGTTCGTGCCCACGCAGGGGGCCTCGGGGCGCTGATCCGCAGCGGTGCTGCCGCGCTCCGCCTTGGTGACGATCTTGCCCACCGTGCGGCCGCGCAGACCACCGGTGCCAAATTTGAGCGCCTGGAAGAAGCGGTCGTTCAGCTCCGCCCACTGGCCTGCCGTGGCGAGTTCCTCGATGCTGGCGCGGTAGAGCGGGTTGTCGCTCGCCGCGAGCAGGGCGCGGATATTGTCGTAGCTGGCGGCGAGGAGTTGCCCGGAAGAGGCGGCGGCTTGGAGTTGATCGGCAAGGGACATATGAAATATCAATTTGAACCAGTCATTTAAGGAATCAATCGGCAAAGCGCTCAGCGCAGAATGAGGGATGCTTTACAAACGGAGGCGCAGAATTGCACTCGCCAAAAGGAGAGCACCTCTTTAATATTGCCCTCGTTCCCTGCCAGACACACCGCAAACACTCACCTTTTATACGATCATGGGCCTGATGGATTACCTCAAAGGACAGTTCTTGGAAATCATCCAATGGACGGACGACTCACGCGACACGCTCTCCTGGCGCTTTCCGGACGAGGACAAGGAAATCAAGCGCGGCGCGCAGCTCATCGTGCGCGAATCGCAGATCGCCCAGTTCGTCTACCTCGGTGAATACGGCGACACCTTCGGCCCCGGCAAGCACACGCTCAGCACGGAGAACATCCCGATCCTCTCCACGCTGAAAGGCTGGAAGTACGGCTTTGAGTCCCCCTTCAAGGCGGACGTCTACTACGTCACCACCCGCCTCTTCACCGGCAACAAGTGGGGCACCAGCAACCCCATCATGATGCGGGATGCGGACTTCGGCATCGTGCGCGTGCGCGCCTTTGGCACCTTCGATTTCAGGATCACCGAGCCCAAGCTCTTCCTCAAGGAAGTCGCCGGTACGGACAATCACTTCCGCCTGGATGAATTCGCCGACACCATGCGCAGCCGCATCGTTAGCGTGTTCACGGACGCCCTCGCCACTGCCAAGGTGCCCGTGCTGGATCTCGCCACCCGCTACTCCGAGCTTGGCGAAGCACTGCTGCCCATCATCAATCCCACCACGCAGGGCAAGTACGGCATCGAGATCACCAGCTTCATCCTCGAAAACGCCAGCGTGCCTCCGGAAGTCGAGGCCGCCATCGACAAGCGCAGCAGCATGGGCGCGATCGGCAACCTGAACGACTACGTGAAATTCCAGATGGCCGAAGGCATGGCCAAAGGCGGCGCCGGTCCGGCCGGAGCCGCCGCAGAAATCGCGATGGGTTTTGGCATGGCGCAGAACATGATGGCGCAGGGCGCCTTCAACATGAATCCCGCCGCCGGTGCCACAGCCCCGGCTGCCGCCCCCACCGCCGCACCTTCCGTCGATATCCTCACCCCCGCTCAGGTGGCCCAGACCCTCGGAGTCACCGAGGCCGATGTGCTCGCCAGCATCGAGGGTGGCCAGATCAAGGCCAAGAAGATCGGCACGCAGTACCGGATCACCAAGGCCGCGCTGGATGAGTTTCTGGCCCAGTGATGTGGGTAGGAGAGCTGACTTAGTGCGGTGCCAGACACAGTGCCTGTTCCTCAGGAACAGGAACACTGTGTGGTGCTGCATCGCCACTAGGAATCTTGGCAACTGAGGCTCAGGTGCCGGTTGCCAGGCTCCTTTTTTCGGTTGCCCATGGCAACCGTGAAAACTGCGCTGCATTGCCAACGCCTGCCTGCAGTTTGCATTTGCCTGCGCTTTCCTGCACTGCCTTCTGCCCCTCGGTTTCCAGTTTCCCACCCTAGGTTCTGGGTGTTGGAAACTGGCAACCAGATGGTGCTTCCTACCAGCGGAAGCGATCGCGCAAGGTGGGCTCCGGCTGATGATGGGACAGGCCCAGCAGGCAGCCGAGCGTGAGGCCGAGGGTGAAGGCGCCGAGGACGACGGGGATGGGATTCTCACGCACATACTGCTTGGACTGCACCAAGGTGTCTTCCGCACGGACGGCGGCGGTGTGGTAGAGGTCTTCGGCGCGGACTGCGGCGGTCTTGTAGAGGTCTTTGGCAGCCTGGGTCGCGTCCTTTGCGGCAGTCTGGGTGGCGGCGATGCCGCGCTGTGCAGCGTCCTTGGCGGCCTGCGTGGCGTGATCGGCCAGGTCTTTGGCGGCTTGGGGCAGTTGGTCGAAGGGAGGTGGGTTGTTCATGATGTTGTGTGGGTTGGTTTGGGGTGTGATGTTCCCAAGCTACGCAGTGGGGTGTGTCTGTGCCATGGGGTGAATGCCTCCCCTTGGCTGTCACTGGAAGGATCGTCTCCGGGCATGAAAAAAGCCGTAACAATCGGCGCCCCGAAGCGCCGATGTACGGCTGATTCATGCATGAAGCTGCGCCGAGACGCAGTCTGACGCGCACCTCTTTTTGACCTTACTCCGTGGGGCTGAGCGTCTCCGGGTAGGTCTTGCCTTTGCCCGTGAGCGCGGTGCCCACGAGGGTGGTGTTGCCGCCGTTGTCGAGCTGCTTCTCATACACGGAGAGGCCGGTTGGTGTGAGAACGACGAGGCCATCCCCCAAAGCAAGGGCCTGGCACTTGGTCGTTTCGTCACCGCTGGTCCAGAGCACCTTCTTGGCAAATTCACCGCCGGAGATGACGGCCTTGCCTTCGATCTGGCTGTCCTTCACTTCACGCAGGGAGAGGTATTTGCCGTTGAGCTTTTCGGCTTCGAATTTCGCCTGCGTCATGTCGGCGTTGCCGAGGAGGATGGCGTCTGCGTTGGTGGCGGCGGAGCCGGCGCTGGACCAGATGCCGATGAGGGAGATGCCCTCTGACTGGCCGACGATCCGGTAGATGGAAAGCCCGCTGTCCAGCGCGACGCCGAGCGTGGAGCCGACGAGCACACCGTTGCCGTGGGAGACGGTGTCGCCGATCTTCCACTCAAGGCCGATGACTCCATTCACCACACGGATTTCCACCGTGCCTTTGTACGCGGTGCCATCGGGATTGCGGCCGATGGACTGATGCACACCAACGAGGCGCTTGGGATCAAAGGCTTCGCCTTCCTCAGCAGCTGCGGACGGTTCCTTCAACGTGGTGCTGGTGATGGTGGCCTTGCCCTCGGCGATTTCCAACACGGCCCAGACGTTGGCCGCTTGGGGCGTTTCATTTTCCTCCTTCACTTTGCCTGCGGCCCAGAAGCGCAGCAGCAGGCTGCCATCGGCCTGCCAGCCCACGGCTTTGGTTCCTTCCGCTGAAATGTCATTGATGGCCAGGATGGTCGCGGCCTGCTCATCCGTGAGCTGCGGCACGGGGATCTCCTTGAGCGAATTCTTCGTGACCTGGTAGAGTGAAACGGCCTGGCTGCGGGGCGCACCACCGCTGACAGCGACGAGCTTGCGATCCTCTGACCACACGAAGTTCGGCACTACGGAGGACTCAAAGCCATAGTCGCTCGTCTCCTTCTCACGATTCCAGAAGGTGCCGAAGACCTTGCCGCTGGCGGTGTCCTTCAGCACGTAGATGGTCTCTTCCCCTTCCTTGCGGGCCGAAACGATGTCCAGCTCCGCGAAGGCAGATCCGGCAAGAGAGAGCGCACAGCAGGAAAGCAGAGTCAGGAAGCGATAACGTGGGAGGGAACGGAGGAGCTGGGAGTGATGCATGGAGTGCTGGAAGCGCGCCTCTTCATCGCCGGAAGCCGATGTGTCAAGAGGGCGGCACATCTGGAACGGCAAAGCGCAATAGGTGGGGAAAAACCGGGAGCTTTTGGAAAGGGAGTGCGTCATGTGTCCGCAGTACGCGCTGGGACGAAGGATTCTACGGACGCGCACAGCGCATCCCTGCCGGCTGAGGGTGGCTCGGTACGACTGAGAGGAAATACCACACCATGCTATGCGAGGCGTCCCTGCCAGCCGTGGTTGGTACGCTGCTTCAAGTGTTGGTAGGGAACCGCTGCGCGGGTCCGTGATTCCGGGGCTATGGCGGCGCAGGCATTCAAAAAGGTGCGCCGTCCCCCGGCGGTGAAAGACAGCAAGGCTGAGGAGCCGGTTGCCAGTTTCCAACCCCCAGAACCTAGGGTGGGAAACTGGAAACCGAGGGGCGGAAGGCTGTGCAGGAGGGCGCAGGAGAATGCAAATGGGGGCAGATGGTGGCAATGCAGCGCAGTTTTTTCGGTTGCCATGGGCAACCGAAAAAAAGGGCGTGGCAACCGGCTTGGCAGTCAGGATGCGGACATTTCAACACGCTCACAGGCCGGCGGTCTGTCACCACCCCCATCCTGCATTCCACCTCACCACGGCGCAGTCTGATTCAGCTGCAACGGCGCGCTGCGGATGAGGAAGAAGCCGTGGAATGGCTGCACAATGGCGGCAGGTGCTGGTGTTGTCTGCGGCATCCAGGCGGGCGGGGTGGTGGTGCCGTCGAGGTAGTAGCCGGTGTAGCTGCTGGCGTCCGGCGTGGTGTCACCATCCCAGAGGCGGAAGCGGTCGGCGGCGTCCGGAGTGAGGCCGGAGGTGAGTCCGTTGACCGGGGCAGGGGTGGTCACGGGCCAGCCTGGGGCGACGAGTTGGGTGCCGGCGACGAGCGGGGTGACGTAGTTCGTCAGGCGCACTTCGCCGGTGAACATGAGGGCATTGCCTGCACCGCGCACCTGCACCATGGCGGCCTCGTGCGCGGCGAAGGGGCGGGCGTTCATGCTGAGCACGTCGCTGAGCCAGTAGCCGTTGCTGTTGGTGAGGGTGGTGTAGTTGCTGGCGGCAGGGTCGAAGAAGAGCACGCGGTCTTCGCTGCTGAAGGCGGCGGATGGGAGCAGTTCACCAAGGGTGTGGTGCTGGCGAACGCTGATGCGCGCATTGGCAAGACCAGCATAAGACTGGCTGGTATTTTGCAGCACGACGGTGTTGCCGGAACTGCTGGTGGCGTCGATGTCGAAACGCTGTCCGGCCAGCGGGCCGTCGAGGACTTCGAGGTAGAACGAACCGGCTGGCAGGGTGATGATGGCCTGCAGCATGACTTCATTGGTGCTGACGGCAGCGACGCGGCCGGTGAAGAAGGCGGCATTGAGCAGCGGCATGCTGAAGGTGCGTGAGCCGGGGGCGAAGGACTGGCGACTCCAGCCGTGGACGCCGGAGGTGGCGGTGGCCTCGGGGACGCCGTCGCGGTTGGCATCGAGATCGACCTTGAGGCGGATGTAGCCGGCGTCGAGGCCCTTGAAGACGAGAAGTTTTTCAAGATTCGAATACGAGCGTGTGAGCGTCCCGTCAGCGTTGATGGTGGTGGTGGCCGCCATCGTCAGCTTCTTCCAGGCGCTGGCATCGGCGGCCTTGCTGAGATCGGTCAGAGTTTCGAGGCTGATGATGAGGTCATCATGCGTGGCGGTGGGCTGTGTCAGCAGGGCGATGAGCGTGCCGGTGGTGGCGTCATGCTTGAGGGCAAAGCAGTTCGGCTGCAGCGGGTTGGCGGGATCGGTGCCCAGCGCGTATTCGAGGAGGTTGGAGATGCCGTCTTCATCAGGGTCTGCGCTGGCGCCGCCGATGTCGCTGTTCTGGCTCCAAGTGGCGAAGGTGCTGGCTCCGGGGAGGACGCTGGCCGTGAAGCCGCCGGTGACGATGTAGCGGCGGATGGCCGTGCTGGCGGCAAAGCCGGTGCCGGCAGGCGCGACGATGCCGAGATCGCGGGTGAGATCGACGCTGGCGTCGATGTCGTCATCTGTGCTGCCTTCTGCGCCGGACTCGGCGGTGCCTGCAGGGCAGAAGCCAGGGCGCAGAGTGAAGAGGCCGGTGCTGGCACCATTCACGGAGGGGTTGTTGTTGAAGATGAGATCCTGACCCACGTCGTCATCGCCCTCGATCACGGAGGACATGGGCAGGAGCCCTTCCAGAGGAGAGCCCGTGGTGAACTGTGACGCAGGAATGTGCAGGAAGTAGCTGCCAGGATTCAGGCCTTCGAGGTAGTAGCGGCCTTTGCAGCTGCAGCCCGAGGTGCCGACGCTGACCGGATCATCCACGCCGGGGGTCGCGCCCTGGGCGTAGAGCTCGACGTAGATGTTGCCGAGGCTTTCACCCTCGTTGCGGAAGCCGTCGCCATTGATGTCGAGGAAGATGAAATTGCCGACGGCAACGCTGGACCAGAGTCCGAAGTCCACGGTCAAATTGGTGTCAGCATCCGTGTCGCCATCGGTGATGGATTCCGCACCACCGGAGAGGCTGATGACGGGGCTGAAGAGAGGCGTGCCGGAGCCGCCGGGCTGCGCGCCGTCATTGTTGTTGTCGACGTTGTTGTCCGAGATGGATGCCGTGCCGCCGGTGTAGAGGTAATCCACAGGTGGAGTGACCTTGATGTAGAAATTGCCAGCAGGCAGTGAGCTAAAAAGATACGCACCGCTGGAGGTGGTGGTGAAGTCACTGCCGACCTGCACGTCCGCTGCAGTGCCGCTGCCACCGATGGCATTGTCATCGCCGGTGGAGAAGAGCTGGACGGTGGCTCCGGCCACGCCGGGCTCGCCGCTGTCCTTGAGGCCGTTGTTGTTGGAGTCTTCAAAGACCAGATTGCCGATGGAGAGCGTGCGCACCTGCAGGGTGATGTTGAAGGACTGGGCACAGGCATTGGCATCGGTGACACGGATGGTGACCGGGAAGGAGCCCTTGGCCGTGGGTGTGCCGCTGAGGCTGCCCGAGGAGGAGATGAGGACGCCGCCGGGCAGATCCCCGCTCTGTAGCGCATAAGTGTAGGGTGAGGTGCCACCGGATGCGGTCAGCGCTTGCGAGTAGGAAGCACCGAGGTAGGCGACCGGCAGCGTGGCGGTGGTGGGGGAGAGATTCAGTGTCGGGCAGACAGGGGCGAGCGTGTAGGAGGAGGTGCCGGAGCAGCCGTCTGAAGCCGTCGCCTTGAGGGTGAAGGTGGTGGAGGAAACGCTGGTGGTGGTGCCGCTGATCGTGCCGCTGCTGCTCAGCGTCATGCCGGCAGGCAGTGCGCCGCTGGCCAGGGTGAAGGTGTAGGGAGACAGGCCGCCCGCAGGGGTGATCGTCTGTGAGTAGGCAACGCCGATCACAGGCGTGACCAGCGTGGCCGGTGACTGCGTGATGACCGGGCAGATCTTGAGCGCGACCACCGAGCTGCCCTGGCAGCCATTCGCATCCGTGGTTCGGATGGTGACATTGACGCCTGTGCCGTTGGAGGCGGTGGGCGTGCCGCTGACGACGCCGGTGCTGGCATTGAGCGTGAGGCCCGCAGGCAGTGTGCCGCTGGTGACCGTCCATGAAGCATAAGGTGCGATGCCGCCCGCAGGAGTGAGCGTCTGGGTGTAGGCGACTCCGACCGTGCCCGTTGTGGGAGTGGCGGGCGTGACCGTGATGGTAGGACATGCCGGAGTGATGGTATAGGCCGTGCTTCCGGTGCAGTTGTTGGAATCCGTGGCGCGCACGGTGAAACTGGCCGCCGTGGTGCTGGTGGGAGTGCCGGAGATGACTCCCGAGGTGGTGTTCAGACTGAGGCCGGCAGGCAGGGTGCCGCTGCTGATCGAGAAGGTCACGGTGCCCACCCCGCCTGTGGAGGTGATGGTCTGCGAGTAGGCGCTGTTGACCATGCCGTTTGGCAGCGTGGAGGGACTGACCGTGATGGTGGGGCACGCAGGTGTCAGCGCGTAGGTGCGCGTGCCGGTGCAACCATTCGCATCGGTGGCGGTGACGGTGAAGTTGGTAGCAGCAGTGCTGGTGGGCGTGCCAGACAGCGTGCCTGCGGAGCTGAGTGTCAGACCCGCCGGAAGAGTGCCGCTGGAAACCGTGTACACGTACGGAGTCACACCACCGGAAGCAGTGATGGTCTGCGAGTAACTGCTGCCTGCTGTGCTGACGGCCAGTGTGGTGGGGCTGATGGTGATGACCGGGCAGACTTTAATAGAGATCGTCGCGCTGACCTGGCAGCCGCGTGCATCAGTGGTGCGCACGGTCACACTGGTGGCTGCGCCTGTGGAGGCCGTGGGTGTGCCGGTGATGATCCCCGCCGTGCTGAGGCTGAGACCGGCTGGAAGAGTGCCGCTGGTGACGGTCCAGGAGGTGTAGGGGCCCGTGCCGCCGCCGCCGGTGAGTGTCTGTGAATAGGCCGTGCCGACCGTGCCGGTGGCCGCCGTCAGCGGCGTGATGGTCATCGTGGGGCAGGCAGGAGTGATCGTGTAACTCTGCGTGCCGCTGCAGCCGTTTGCATCGGTGGCTCTGAGGGTGAACGTGGCGCTGGTGGGGCTGTCCGGCATGCCGCTCAGAATTCCAGCGGTGCTGAGCGTGGCCCAGGTTGGCAGCGTGCCGCTGGCGAGCGTGAAGGTGTAGGAGGCAGCGCCTCCCGTGGCGGTGAAGGTCTGCGAGTAGGCGGTGCTCACCGTCGGGGTCGCAGGCGTTGTGGGAGACAGCGTGATGACAGGGCAGACCTGCAGCGTGATCGCCTGCGTGCCCTGGCAGCCATTGGCATCCGTGGTGCGGATGGAAACACTCACGCCTGCTGCATTGGAGGTGGTGGGCGTGCCGCTGATGACGCCGGTGCTGGCATTGAGCGTGAGACCCGCAGGCAGTGTGCCGCTGGTGACGGTCCACGTGCTGTAAGGCGCGCTGCCGCCTGATGCGGTGAGAGTCTGCGAGTAGGCGCTGCCCACCGTGGCCTGCGTGGCGGTGGTCGGTGTGATGCTGATCGTCGGGCAGTTCGGTGCGAGCGTGTAGCTCGCAGTGCTGGCGCATCCGTTCGCATCCGTGGCGCGCACACCGAAGGTGGCGGAGATGCCGTTGGTGGGTGTGCCGGTGATCACACCCGCGCTGCTCATGGATGCCCAGGCTGGCAGGGATCCGCTGGCGAGCGTGAAGCTGTATGGCGAAGCACCGTTGGAGGCGCTGATAGACTGCGAATAAGAGACGCCAATGACCGGGTTGGTCAGTGTCGCGGGTGAAAGCGTGATGACCGGGCAGACCTGCAGCGGGATGGAGCGCGTGCCCTGGCAGCCATTGGCATCACTCACACGCACGCTGATGATGGTGGCAGGGCTGGCGGAGGCTGTTGGCGTGCCGCTGACGACCCCGGTGCTGGCATTGAGCGTGAGTCCGCTAGGCAGCGTGCCTGCGGTGATCGTCCATGCGCTGTAAGGCGCGGTGCCGCCGGTGGCGGTCAGCGTCTGTGAGTAGGCCGTGCCCACGGTTCCCTGCGCCAGCGCCGCAGGCGTGATGGTCACGGTTGGGCAAACCGGAGTGACTGTGTAGCTCAGCGTGCCGGTGCAGCCGTTTGCGTCGGTGGCACGCACGGTGAAGGTGGCTGCGGTGGTGGTCGTTGGGGTGCCGCTCAGGATACCTGAAGGGCTCAGTGTGGCCCATGCCGGCAGCGATCCACTGGCCAGTGAGAAGGTGTAAGCCGCAGCGCCACCGGAACCAGCGAGCGTCTGCGAGTAGGCGGTGCCGACGGTCGGTGTGGGGAGCGTGGCCGGTGTGAGTGTGATGACCGGGCAGATGATCAGATTGATGGTGCGCGTGCCCGTGCAGCCATTCGCATCCGTGGCGCGCAAGGTGAGGCTGACGCCGCCCGCATTGCTGGTCGATGGCGTGCCGGAAATGAGACCGGTGCTGGCATTGAGAGCGAGTCCGGCAGGCAGTGTGCCGCTGCTCACCGCAAATGTGTAGCCCGCCGTGCCACCGCTGGCGCTGAGAGTCTGTGAATACGACGTGCCGACGCTGCCGCTGGGCAGCGTGCTCGTATTGACCGTGATCGTGGGGCACACCGGCGTGACGGTGTAGTTGCGGGAGCCGGTGCAGGAGTAAGAATCCGTGGCGACGATGCTGAAGGTGGCCGCGCTGCTGCTGGTAGGAGTGCCGGAGATCACACCCTCGCTGCTCAAGGTGAGACCTGCAGGCAGTGTGCCGCTGCCGATGGCATAAGTGTAGGGGGCCAGACCACCCGAGGCAGTGACCGTCTGCGTGTAGGCCGTGCCCACCGTCTGCGTGGTGAGTGTGCTGGGTGAAAGCCCGATCGGCAGACAGGTGAGGGTCACCAGGTAATCTTCCACCTCACCCATTCCACTGGCGCCGATGGAGGTCGGGTTCTGCGTGCTGGTGAGACGGAAGCGCGCGCCACGCTGGCCGGGAACCGCACCGACGGGCACGATGAAGTTCACCGTTTGCGTGACACCGTTGGTGCCGGTGGCGATGCTCGTATTGGTGGCGATCTGCTCGCCGGAATCGGTGAAGGAGCCGTTGTTGTTGAAGTCGATCCACGCATTCAGATAACCCGCCGCGCCACTGTTGTTCGTCACCACCACGGTGGCGCTGCCGGCGGTGCCGGGAGTCTGGCTCGGCACGGTCACGCCGTCTTCGTCATCGCTGCCGGTGGTGTCATCGCCCGTGGCGGTGGCATTGAGCGTGGATACATATTCCGTGTCAGCCAGCGCACCCATGCGCAGATTGGAGCTGGCAAGGCTTGAAGCATCCGCCACGCCGTTCCAGTCGCCGAAATCCGTCGTCGGCACGGCGATGGTGGTCACATAATCTTCGACTTCACCCGTTCCAGCCGTGCCGGTGACGCCAGGGGATGAAACATCGGTCAGACGCACGCGCACTCCCACGTTCGAACCCGTCACAGCACCCGCCGGCACGGTGATGCTAAGGATCTGCGTGGCGTTGCTGGCACCGGTGGCGATGCTCACATTGGTGGCGATCTGCTCACCCGCATCGGTCAGAACACCGTTGTTGTTGTAATCGATCCACACGTTGAGGAAGGCGGCGGAGCCGGTGCTGTTCGTCACGATCACCGGAATGGTGGATGGAGCACCAGCGGTCAAGGTAGGCAGCGTCACGCCGTCTTCGTCATCGCTGCCAGTGCTGTCGTCACCCGTGGCGGAAACATTGCGCGTGGAGACGTATTCGGTGTCGATCAGCGCACCGAGGCGCAGGGAACTGTTGGCCGTGGAGGCTGCATCGCCGATGCCGCTCCAGTCCCCGTAGTCAAGCGGCGGGCTGATGATGGAAACGACGTAATCTTCCACTTCACCATTTCCGGCAGCACCGCTGGAGCCGGGGGTGGAAATGGACGTCAGACGGAAGCGCGCACCCAGGTTGATGCCGGTCACCGCATTGGCCGGGACGGTGATGCTGAGGTTCTGCGTGCCGCTGGTGGTGCCGGTGGCGATGCTGACATTCGTGGCGATCTGCTCACCCGCATCGGTCAGAACACCGTTGTTGTTGAAGTCGATCCAGGCATTGAGGAAGGTGGCGGAGCCCGTGTTGTTCGTCACGGTCACCGGAATGGTGGCCGGAGCGCCTGCGGTCAGGGACGGCATCGTCACGCCGTCTTCGTCATCCACGCCGGTGGTGTCGTCACCCGTGGCGGTGAGGTTGTTGGTCGGTGCGAATTCGGTATCTGTCAGAGCCCCCAGGCGCAGATTGGAGTTCATCGTGCTCGAGGCACTGGTGAAGGTGGTGAAGTCGCCAAAGTCCGTCGTCGGTGCGGCGATGTTGGCCACATAGTCTTCCACTTCGCCATTGCCGCCACCGGTGCCCGTGGAGCCCGGACTGCTGGCGGAGGTGAGGCGGAAGCGCACGCCCAGATTGGTGCCAGTCACAGCGGCCGCAGGAACGGTGATGCTTTGACTGATGATCGAATTGGTCAGTCCGGTCGCGACGCTCACATTGTTGGCGAACTGTTCCCCGGCGTCGGCAAAGGAGCCGTTGTTGTTGAAGTCAGCCCAGGCGTTCAGGAAAGTCGCCGAGCCGCTGGTGTTAGTCACGGTGACAGGAATCGAGTACGTGCCGCCGGCGGTCATGGCAGGCAGCGCCACACCATCTTCATCGGCAAGGTTGGTGATGTCATCCCCGGTGGCGGTGGCGTTTTTCGTGGAGCTGAATTCCGTATCGATCAGCGCACCGAGACGCATGGAGGCGACCACCGTGTTGGAGGCATCCGCAATGCCGTTCCAGTCACCGTAATCCGAAGTGGGTCCGACGATATTGACGACGTAATCTTCCACTTCGCCAGTGCCTGCCGTGCCGGTGGGGCCGGGAGTGGCCACAGAGGTCAGTCGTACTCGCACCCCTACCGGTGTACCTGCCGCAGCATTGGTCGGGACGGTGAAGGTGACGTTTCTGGTGGAATTGGACGTGCCGGTGACGATGAGAGTGTTCGTGGCGATCTGCTCACCCGAGTCGGTGAGCGCACCGTTGTTGTTGTAGTCGATCCAGGCGTTGAGATAGGCCGATGAGCCGCTGCTGTTGGTCACTTTGGCGGTGATGGTGGAGGCCAGACCGGCGGTGAGGGTGGGAATGGTCACGCCATCTTCATCATCGCTGCCGGTGGTGTCGTCACCCGTGGCTGCGGCGTTGGTAGTGGCGTCGGGCTCTGCATCCACCAGCGTTCCCAGGCGCAGTTTGCTGTTGGCGGTGCTGGCCGCATGGTCGAAGCGGCTGAAGTCACTGAAGTCCAGCGTCGGTGCTGTGATATTGACGACGTAATCCTCCACTTCACCGATGGCGGCATTGGCTCCGGTGGGTCCGGGGGATGTGGGGGCGGAAAGGCGGAAGCGTGCACCCAGGTTCGTTCCAGTCACCGCACTGCTGGGGACGGTGAAGTTGATGTTGAATGTGCTGTCGTCGCTGCCGTCGGGCACATTGACATTCGTGGCGATCTGCTCCCCGGCGGCGAGGGCGCCGTCGTTGTTGAAGTCGATCCACGCGTTGAGATAACCCATGGCGCCGCTGGAATTGCTCGCCACCACCGGGATCGAGCGCGCCTGACCTGCGATCATAGGCGGCAGCGTCACACCGTCCTCATCGTCACTGCCCGTGATGTCGTCACCCGTGGCGGTTGAGTTGCGGCTGGAGACGTATTCGGCGTCCACACTGGCGCCCATTCGCAGGCTTGGGCTCACACCTTGGGACGCATCGGCAAAGCTGCTGAAGTCGCCAAAGTCCGTCGTCGGTGCGGTGATGGTGACCACATAGTCCTCGATTTCACCGGTGCCAACGCTGCCGGAGGTCCCGGGAGATGAAGTCGATGTGAGCATCACACGTGCGCCGAGAGGCACGCCGGTGAGTGTGGTGGCCGGGATGGTGATGCTGCCGCCGATCGGGCTGTTGCTGGTGCCCGTGGCGATGGCCGCATTGACGAAGATCTGTTCACCCGGGTCGCTCAGCACGCCGTTGCCATTGAAATCAATCCAGGCATTCAGATAGGCCGTGGCGCCCGTCGTGTTCGTCACCACCGCCGAAACGGTGGCCGGAGCACCGGCGATCATGTCGGGGAAAGTGACGCCGTCTTCATCGTCGCTGCCGGTGATGTCGTCTCCGGTGGCGGTGGCATTGGTGGTGGCGGCGTATTCCGTGTCCGTCAGTGCGCCCAGGCGCAGCCTGCTGTTGGTCGTGCTGCTGACGACGCTGAACAGCGAGTAATCCCCGAAGTCAGTCGTCGGCTGGGCGATGTTGACCACGTAGTCTTCCACTTCACCCACGCCGCCGGCCCCGGTGGAGCCCGGAGAGATGTCGTTGGAAATACGTGCGCGCATCCCGAGGTTCGTGCCGGTGACAGCGCTGGCGGGCACGGTGATGCTGATGTTGAAGGTGCTGTTCGTGGTGCCCGTCTTCACCGCCGTGTTCGTGGCGATCTGTTCACCGGAGTCGGTGAAGACACCGTTGTTGTTGTAGTCGATCCAGGCGTTCAAATAAGCCGCGGCCCCGGTGTTGTTGCTGGCCACGACAGGGATCGTGGCTGGTGCACCTGCAGTCATCGACGGCAGAGTGACGCCGTCTTCATCATTCACTCCGTTCAGGTCGTCACCCGTGGCGGTGGCATCGGTGGTGGCCGCGTATTCGGTGTCAACGAGCATGCCGAGGCGCAGATTGGTGCTCGCTGTGTTGGAGACGCTTGGGGCACCGCTGAAGTCGCCGAAGTCTGTGAGCGGGGCGAGGATGACGACAGCGTGGTCCTCGACTTCACCAATGCCGACGCCGCCTGTGGAGCCCGGGGTTTGGACATTGGTGAGACGGAAGCGTGTGCCGATGAGTGAGGCCGCGGTGACGGCATTGGCTGGCACGGTGAAGTTGAGATTGACCGTGCCGCCGCTGGTTCCTGTGATGATGTTGACATTCGTGGCGATCTGTTCGCCCGCATCCGTGACAACGCCGTTGTTGTTGTAGTCGATCCAGGCGTTCAAGTAAGCTGTGGAACCCGTCAGGTTCGTCACCGTGACCGGCAGCGTCATGGGCTGACCCGCAGTCATGGAAGGGAAGCTCACGCCGTCTTCGTCATCGCTCCCGGTGGTGTCATCACCCTGCGCACTGGCGTCTTTGGTGGCGCTGCCTTCGAGATCTAGCAGTGCGCCGAGCTTGAGGCTGGCGTTGCCCGTGCTGTAGGCGTCTGCGAAGAGCGAGAAGTCGCCGTAGTCCGTCGTCGGCGCGACAATGTTGCCCACGTTGTCTTCCACTTCGCCGGTGCCGCTGGCTCCGATCGGGCCGGGCGTCGCGGTGGAAGTGAGGCGCACACGCACGCCTGCACTGCCCAGCACGGCACTGGCCGGGGCGGTGAAAGAAACGGTGCGGTTGGAGTTTGAGACGCCCGTGACAATGAGGGTGTTGCTGGCGATCTGCTCACCCGGATCGGATAGAGATCCATTTTGATTGAAGTCGATCCACGCATTGAGGTAAGCCGTGGCGCCGCTGGTGTTGGTCACGTTGACCGTGATCGAACCGGCTCCGCCCTGCGTGATGCTGGCGGGCAGCGTCACTCCGTCTTCGTCATCACTGCCGGTGGTGTCATCACCGGTGGCGGTGCTGTTGGTGGTGGCGGCGGCTTCCACATCGGTGAGGGTGCCAATGCGCAGCGTGGAGTTCATTCGGCTGCTCGCGTGGCTGAACAAACTGTAGTCGCTGTAATCAGAGTCTGGCGCAGGAGTGACGGTGTAGGCGCGCGAGCCGCTGCAACCGTTCGCATCCGTGGCGGTGACCGTGAAGGTGGCTGCCGTGGTGCTCGTGGGTGTTCCAGAAAGAACGCCGGCGGAACTGAGAGTCAAACCTGACGGCACAGTGCCGCTGCTTACCGTGTAGGTGTAAGTCGAAGCGCCGCCGGATGCAGTGATGGTTTGTGAATAGGCGGTGTTGATCGTGCCATTCGTCAGCGTGGTTGGCGACAGCGCGATCACTGGACAGATTTGCATCGCGACAGCCTGGGAGCCTGTGCAGCCGTTCGCATCAGTGACACGGAATGTGACGCTGGTGCCCGCGCCATTCGCGGTCGTCGGTGTGCCGCTGATGACGCCGGTGCTGGCATTCAGTGCCAGACCTGCGGGCAGTGTGCCGCTGGTGATCGCCCATGAACCATACGGGGCCAGGCCACCGCTGGCGCTCAGGGTTTGTAAGTAGGCCGTGCCTACGGTGGCGCGCGTCGCTGTCGCGGGTGTGACGGCGATGAGCGGACAAGATGAAGCGAGGGTGTAGGAACGTGAGCCGGGGCAGCCGTTGGCGTCCGTGGCGGTGATCGTGAAGGTGAATGAAGCGGTGCTGGTGGGGGTGCCGCTCAGGATGCCCGCGCTGCTCAGGCTCAGCCCGGTCGGCAGGCTGCCGCTGCTCACGGTGTAGGTGTAGGTGTAGGCCGCTGCACCGCCTGAAGCCGTGATGGTTTGCGAGTAGGAGTTGTTCACTGTGGCGGCAGTGAGCGTGGTGGGATTCACCGTGACCACCGGGCAGATTTTCAGCGTGATCGCCTGCGTGCCCTGGCAGCCGTTGGCATCCGTGGCACGCACAGTGAAGGAGGTGCCGGAACCATTGCCGGCCGTGGGTGTGCCGCTGATCACGCCGCTGCTGGCATTGAGCGTGAGTCCTGCAGGCAGTGTACCGCTGGTGACCGTCCATGAGCCATACGGGGATGCGCCACCGCTGGCGGTGAGCGTTCGAGAGAAGGCGGTGCCGACTGTGCCAGTGGGGAGAGTAGCCGGTGTGATGGCGAGCGTCGGGCAGGTCATCACCACCGCATACGTCTTGGTTCCCACACAGCCGTTGGCATCCGTGGCGCTGAGGGTGAAGTTGAATGTGCCTGCAAAGTTCGGCGTGCCGCTGAGGACACCGCTGGTGCCATTCAGCGTGACGCCCGAAGGCAGCGTGCCTGAATTGAGAGCATACGTGTAAGGCGCGGTGCCGCCCGAAGCCGTGACGGTTTGTGAATATGCGAGGCTGAGGGTGCCGTTGGCCAGCGTGGTCGGAGCCAGCGCCACGGTGGGACAGGTGGGGGTGATAAGATAATCTTCGACCTCACCATTCGGGGCGGTGCCAAAGGCGCCCGGAGACACCGCCGTGGTCAAACGCACGCGCAGGCCGATCTGCGCCAGCACCGCCGTGCCCGGCACGGTGCCGGTCACATTGACGCTCTGCTGCGAAGCGCTGGAGCTGACCGACGTGGAACTGAGCGCTTCGGATGGATCCAGGAAGTCGCCGTCGTTGTTCCAGTCGATGAAGGCATAGACACTCGCATTGCTCCCGGTGTTGTTGAACACGGAGACGGGGATGGTGAAGCTTTGACCGCGGGAGAAAACAGGCAGTGAGGCGATGGCGTCTTCATCATCGGTGCCGCTGAGGTCGTCACCCGTGGAGGTGGCGTCAGGCTGACCGTCTGATTCGATGTCGAGAGTGGCGCCAAGACGCAGGTTGGAGTTGCGATAATGGGAAGGGCCGCTGTCGTTGTTGGCCGTCTGGTAGTTGGCCGTTCCGGTGCCGATGCCGGTGTCGGGAAGATCACCCCAGTCCCGGTTCCCGGCGATGACGAAGGTGAACTGCTTGGTGGCGGTGGTGGTGGCAGCCACAGTGGGAATGAATTGCACGTCATCGATGGCCATGCCGTCCAGGCCGTACGAAAACACCATGCTGGAGGTCTGCGGCACGAAGGGCATGTCGAACGTGGCCCAGTTGTCAAAGTTCGCGGCGTTCGCTGCGGGGAAGTTCACATTCGCCGGACCGAACAGGCTGGCGGCGGAGGCGTTGTAGCCGGCGATCCACAGCGAATTGCTGTAAAACGGCGGCTGTGCTTCCGTCGTGCTCGGATTGGCAAACGCGCCGCGCATCGCATACCGCACCCGCAGTGTGTAGGGCCGGCCCACGGTGAAGCCGCTGACGGTTTGCGAGGCCCAGCTGTCCACGAACGGGGAGGCGAGGTACTGCAAGCCTTCTGGGGTTTGACCCAGCAGCGAGTTGTTGGTGTTGCTGTCGTTGATGCCGTAGAGCTGCGCCGCCGTGGTGGTGCCGGAGAGGGCGCTGTTCCCAAGTGTCCAGCCGGTCACGCTGGTGCGTGGCGTGAAGGTGATCGCGCTCCACGCATCCGTTTCCAAGGAACCATTCGTCACGGTGACACTGGCCGGGGTGACGAGGGCGTCATCCACCGCGAAGGTGACGACGTAGGTGCCGGGAGAGGTGGGAGTCCCGGAGAGAACACCCGTGCTGCTGTTGATTGAGAGACCCGTTGGCAGCACCCCCGTGCTGACACGCCAGTTTTGATAAGGACTGCTGCCGCCTGTGGCGGCCAGCGTGGTGGAGGTGTAGGCCGTGCCTTCCGTGCCGTTGGGCAGTGACGCGGTCGTGATGCTCATGGCCGTGGTCACCGTAAGCTGGATCGTGGTGAAGCCCTGGCAGCCGCGGGCGTCTGTGGCACGCACAGTGATGGCGCTGGTGCCCGTGGTTGAGGTGGTGCCGGAAATGACACCGGCGCTGCTGAGGCTCAGCCCTGAGGGCAGCGCGCCCTGGGTGAGCGCATACGAGTATGGCGAGACACCACCGGCGGCGCTCAAAGTGGTGCTGTATGCCACGCCCGAACTGACCGCAGGTGCCGTCAGGGGGCTGATGCCGATGGCGGGGCAGGGGCGCAGACCAAAGTCGAGGGTGTATTCATCACTGCCGAGATTGGAGGTGCCGGGCTCGGTGGCCGTGGCAAGTGTGAACGGCATGCTGTAAACCGCAGCACCCACACCCGCGACCACCGCGTCTGCGCTGCTGACGAACGAGCCGGCGGTTTGCACGCCGTTGCTGTCATTGTCGATGCCGTTGTCCATGAGAACCGCACTCGAACTGGCCAGCGGGAAGTCGAGATTGAGGCTGTAGGTGGTCGTGCCAGTGCCGTACTTGCTGGAGAACACGGCTTTGTTCGGCGGTGTGATCTTGAGGTAGTAGACCCCTGTGGGCAGCGAGGTGAACTGATAAGTGCCGGTCCAGTCCGTGATTGCGGTCAGGGTGGAGAAACCGGAGGCGATGGTGCCGAAGCTTCCCGCCGTCAGCATGCCGCCGGAGCTGAGCACGGAGGCACTGCCGTTGGTCACGGCCTGGTCATCGGCCGTGTTCACGCGTCCGTCCGCACCGGCGCTCCAGATTTCCACCGGCACATTGGGAATGCCGCGTTCGTTGGAATCTTTGAGCCCGTTGTTGTTCTCATCGAGGAAGACGAGATTGCCCACGCTCATGCCGCCCGAACCGACGCTGATGGTGTAGCTCTGCGTGACGAAGCAGCCGTTCGCATCCGTGGCTTTGGCGGTGAAAACGTAGGCACCGCTGGCGCTGCTCACCGTGCCGCTGATGACACCTGCGCTGCTCAAGGTGAGGCCACCAGGAAGCGCGCCAGTGGCGATCGTCCAGGTGTAAGGTGCGGTGCCGTTGGTGGAGCTCAGTGTTTGGTTGTAGCTGGCATACTGTGTCGTCGCTGGCAAGGACGCTGGAGTGATGCTGAGCGTGGGGCAGGCGCCCGTGACGATGTAATCTTCTACTTCACCATTGGACGTGGTTCCTGTGGAGGTCAGCGTGGCGGCGGTGGCGAGTCGGAAGCGCGCGCCATAGGTGCCGATCACCGCCGTGCCTGGCGTGGTGCCGGTGATGCTGACGTTCTGCTGGCTTGCTGAGGTGCTGACTGCCAGAGCGGTGAGAGCTTCACCCGCATCGGCAAAATCGCCGTCGTTGTTCCAGTCGATGAAGCCGAAGATGCGCGCGGTGCCGCCGGTGTTGTTGAAGACAGAGACCGGAATGGTGTACGCCTGGCCGCGGTTGAACACCGGCATGCTTGAGATTGCGTCTTCATCCGCGCCGTCACCCGTGGCGGTGGAGTTGGGCTGGCCGTCGATTTCCGTGTCCACCGTGGCACCGAGCCGCAGCGTGGCGGATGTGGCGGTGTGGGAGGGGCCGCTGTCGCTGTTGAGCGTCTGATAATTGCCCGTGCCCGTTCCTGTGCCCGTGTCGGGCAGATCGCCGAAGTCGAGGATCGAGGCATTGACGGTGACTGCATAATCCTCCACCTCACCCCGCAGGGATGAACTGCCGCTGAAGCTGGGAACGGTGGCGCCTTCCGTGGCGATGATGCGCAGGAATTTGGTGCCGCCGGTGGTGCCTGTGGGCGGACTCAGCGTGGCGGTGATGGTGTTCGTGCCGGTGACGACGCTGGACGTGCTGAGCGTGACACTTTCATTGGCGTCGAGCACATCGTTGTCACCGTTCCAGTCTGCAAAGACGGCGATCTTGCCGGACGTCACCGGGCTGGTGAGTGTGACGGGAATGGACAGCGTACCGTTGTTTCCGACCTGCAGCGACGGCATCGTCAGGTCTTCGTCATCGGTGCCGGTGGTGTCATCCGCCGTGGCATTGCCGGAGGTGGGATTGCTGGTTTCCACGTCCGTGGCATTGGTGCCGATCTTGATCAACGTGCTTGCGACGCGGGATGCGGAGGCAAAATTCGGGTGGTCACCGAAGTCCACAGTGGAGGCATTGACAGGGACGAGGTAGTCTTCCACTTCTCCCGTGCCGACGACGCCATTGGAGGCCGGAATCGTGGTGCTGGCCAGGCGGACCCGCAGTCCGAGGTTGGCCCCGATCACCGCTGTGCTGGGCACGGTGAAGTTGAAATTGAAAGCCCCGTTGCTGGTGCCGTTCGGCACGCTGATCTCACTGCCGAGCTCTTCATCGGCGGAGAGGTTGCCGTCATTGTTCCAGTCGATCCATGCCTTCAGGAAGCCTGCGGAGCCAAGGGAGTTGGTGGCGTTGATGGTGAGCGTGGCGGGGACATTCTGCGTCAGCGTGGGCAGTGTCGGCACACCGTCATCGTCCGCACCATCTCCGGTGGCGGTGCTGTTGGGCTGGCCGTTGCCCTCCGCATCCACAGTGGCGCCGAGGCGGAGATTGCTGTTGGCGATTGATGCCGGTCCATTGTCGTTGGAGAGAGTCTGGTAGTTGCCCGCAGAGGTGCCGATGATGGTGTCGGGCAGATCGCCATAATCCAGCGTCGGGGTGGTGACGTTGATCGCGTAGTCTTCGACCTCACCCTTCAGAGCAGAGGTGCCGCTGAAGGCGGGCGCGGCGGTGCCTTCGATCACGACGATGCGGAGGTACTTCGTGCCGACGGTGGTGCCGGCGGGCGGGCTGAACGTGGCGGTGACAGTGTTGTTGCCACCAATGAGTCCCGAACTGGTGAGGGGGACGGTTTCATTCGCGTCCAGCGTATCGCCGTCATCATTCCAATCCGCCCAGACTCCGATGCGCCCCAGCGTGACACTGCCGCTGAGGGTCGCCGGAATGTTCACGTTCAAATCACCACCTGAAACCACGGAGGGGATCACCAAATCTTCGTCATCGGTCCCGGTGGTGTCATCCGCATTCGCCGTGCCAGTGGTCGGATTGACGGGTTCCGCATCAGTGGCGGCGGTGCCGATCTTGATTTCAGTGCTCGCGATTTGGGATGCCGCTGCAAAGGCGGGATAGTCGCCAAAATCCGTCACAGGCAGATTCGTGGTGATCGACAGAGCACGGGTGCCGGCGCAGCTGTTGGCGTCCGTGGAGCGAACCGTGAAGCTCGCCGTCCCGGTGGCGGTGGGCGTGCCGCTGATGACTCCAGCACTGGAGAGTGTGAGCCCGGCAGGCAATGAACCGCTGGCGATGGTGTAGGCATAGGCAGAGGCTCCGCCCGTGGAGGCGAGTGTCTGAGTGTAAGGCGCACCCTGAATCGCAGCCGGCAGCGTGGTCGTGCTCACGGTGACGACAGGGCAGATCTGCAGCGTGAGGTTCTTCGAGCCCTGGCAGCCATTGGCATCATTCACGCGCAGCGTGAGCGTTGTCGCCGGTGAGGCGGAGGCCGTCGGCGTGCCGCTGATGACTCCCGTGCTGGCATTGAGCGTCAGGCCAGCCGGCAGTGTGCCGCTGGTGATGGCCCAGCTGCCGTAGGGAGAGATACCTCCGCTGGCGCTGAGCGTCTGCGAATAGCTGGTGCCCACAGTGCCCTGCGCCAGGGAGGACTGTGTGATGGCGATCGCCGGGCACACCGGGGAGAGGGTGTAGCTGAGTGTTCCCGCGCAGCCGGTGGAATCCGTCGCCTTCACCGTGAAGGTGGCAGCGGCGGTGCTGCCGGGGGTGCCGCTGAGTACACCTGCGGAACTCAGCGCCGCCCAGGCAGGCAGCGCTCCGCCCGACACAGTGTAGATATAAGGAGACACGCCACCACTGGCCGTGAAGGTTTGCGTGTAGGCGGTGCCAACGGTCGGCACCGGCAGCGTTGCTGGTGAAACGGTCACCGCCGGACAGACACTCACGACGTAATCTTCCACTTCGCCATTGCCTGCATTTCCAGTGGAGCCGGGGGTGCTGACGGATGTAAGACGGACACGGATGCCGACATTGCCGAGGACGGTGGTCGCAGGGGTGTTGATGGTGATGTTACGGCTGGTGCCATTGGTGCCGTTGACAATGAGGGTGTTGTTGGCCACTTGCTCCCCGGCGTCGGTCAGGATGCCGTTGTCGTTGAAATCCACCCACGCATTGAGGAAGGCCGAGGCACCGCTGGTGTTGGTGAGTGTGACGGTCAGGGTGGTTGAAGTTCCCTGATAAATGGCCGCAGGCACCAAGACACCATCCTCGTCATCCAGGCCTGCGAGGTCGTCACCCGTGGCGCTCGCATTGGTGTTGGCGGTGTACTCCGAGTCTGTCACGGAGCCGATGAACAAGGTGGTCGCCAGGTTGCTGCCAGCGGAGCCAAAGGAGGAGTTGTCGCCGTAATCCACCGCAGTCAGCAATCCGAAGTCGATGGTGTCTTCCGCACTGTCACCACCCGTGGCGAGATTGCCCGGCTCCGCACCCTGCGTCAGGGTCACGATCGGGCTGTAAACGACGGTTGCCCGTCCTCCCGGCTGCGAGCCATTGTTGTCTCCATTGACTCCGTTATCACCAGCGGCGGTGCTGCTGACCACTGAGTAAAGCGTCGGCGGTGTTACCGTGACAAAGTATTTTCCGGCGGTCAGGCCGACAAAGCTGTAAGCTCCCGTGCCATCCGTGGTGGTGGTGGCTGCCAGCGTGTCTGCTGCGGTGCTTGATCCTCCGATCGCGTTGTCAGAACCGGGGGTCCAAAGCTGCACAGTCACTCCACCGATGCCGCTTTCGCCAATGTCTTGCAGTCCGTTGTTGTTGACGTCGTTCCACACCTGGTCGCCAATGCTCAAAGTCTTGGAGATGCCCAAGGTGGCATTGACAATGCCGGTGGTGCCGACGGTGACAGTGAGTTTGCCATCGACCGTGCCGTCACTGCCGCTTCCGGAGCCGAAGAACTCACCTGCATTGAGCCAGCCGGTGGGAAGGTCTGCCGCCGGGGCGGTGGAGCCCAGGCTGCCGTAGGAGGTGCTCAGGACGACTTTGTAAGTGGTGTTGGCTGTGGCACCGCCGAGGATGAACGTGCCGTCGCTCTTGACCGGGAAGGAGTCCACGAGGTTGCCCGAGGCATCCACCAGCATGGCGAAAAGCTGGCCGCTGGCATTGGTGCCCGTGCCGCTGATGATGCCGTCGGCAAGGCCGTTGGGATCATAATACACGATGCCTTTGACACCCAGGGAAGTCACTGAAGAGGAGATGCCTTCAGACAAGTCCGTGTAGGAGGCGGTGGGCAGCGGCCCCACCTTCACCGCATTGGGAGAAGAGGTGTCATATCGGTCGATGCGGTAGATGTTGGTCCCCGTCGCTCCAAGTGCGTACAAGCGGGAGACACCACCCACACCGGCGATCTGCACGGAGCTGTTGCTGGAGTAGGGGATCTGCGAGTCAACGCTCGCCGTGGTGGCTGCCGGCCCAGAGGCATTCATGCCGTCATCGATGAACTGGTTGAACAGCGTGTTGGCGTTGCTGATCACCGTGGAGGTCACCAGCAGGCCGTCCTGCGGGCGAATGACGAAGTCGCCGCCGTTGAAGGTCTGGGAACGGTGGAAGAAGTTGGTGTAATCATTGAAAGCGGGCGAGGTCAGGCCCAGGCCCGCCGAGTTCAGATGCCACACCGCCACGTTGTTGCTGAGCTGGCCGCCCGCATAGTATTCACCATTGTAAAAGGCGGCACGCGGAAAGGCCCCGGAACTGGCTGAGCCCGAGACGGGGCTGCCCGTGTTGAAGGCGACGTTGGTCCGCGCAGAGCCAGTGACCAGCTGGGAGTTCCATGTCTTGCTGACGTTGTCGTAGGCCGCCGTGTACAAATTGAAGTTGTAACCATTGGAGCCGGTGGACGTGGCTGCCCAGTAGAACCGCCGGTTGAGCCAGTCGAGCGCCAGGCCGTTCATCATCGCATCCGAGGAGCTGGTGTTGAAGCCTGGGGAAGCCGCGTTGAGGTCCAGAATGCCCGGGGTGACGGACACCGTCGGCGTGGAGGAGTTGGGGTTGTAAACCGAGATCTCATCCAGATAGAAGCGAGTGCCGACAGAGCGGATCGTGTAGAAGTAGTCCCGAAAGTTCGACGAAGGCGCCACGATGGACGTGGTGTAGTCTTCCACTTCGCCAAATCCACTGGCTCCGGTGGGCCCCGGCGTCGCGACTGAGGTCAGGCGGAAACGCGCGCCCACCGTGCCCACAGTGGCGGTGCTCGGCACATCAAAGTAGAAGGTCTGGTAGTCCCCAGCGGTGCCATCTGATACCACGACATCAGAGATCACCTGCTCACCCGCATCGGTGATCACGCCATTGTTGTTGAAGTCCACCCATCCATTCAGGTAGGCCGGCGCGCCAGTGCTGTTGTTGAGTTTGACGGTCACCGCCACACCTGCCTGCCCCTGCACGAGAATGGCCTGCAAGGTCACGCCGTCTTCGTCATTGATGTTGGTGATATCGTCACCCGTGGCGGCGAGATTGGTGACTGCGGTGATTTCCGTGTCCTCCAGATCGCCGATGCTCAGAGCACTTGAGTTGTAGCTGCTGGCATTTGCAAAGCGCGAGAAGTCGCCATGATCGGACGCTGGCTGGACGGTGATGATGTAATCCTCCACCTCACCTGTTCCCGCAATTCCGGTGTCACCCGGCGTGGCGATGGAACTCAATCTGAAACGCGCTCCGATGGCTGCGGTGGCTGCCGCGCTGGGCACCGTGAAGGTGAAGCTGCGGCTGCTGCCACTGGTGCCGGTGGTGACCACATCATTGACGATGATCTGTTCGCCCACGTCGGTGAGCAGACCGTTGTTGTTGAAGTCGATCCAGCCGTTCAGGAATGAGTCAGCCCCGCTGGTGTTCGTGACGTTGACTGTCACGCTCACGCCGGACTGTCCTTGAATGACGGTGGCAGGCAGCGTCACTCCGTCTTCGTCATCGCTGCCGTTGGTGTCATCACCCGTCGCGGCGGCATTGGCGAGTCCGGAGCTTTCACCGTCCACCAGCGCGCCCATCCTGACCGCAGTCGAAGTCGTGCTGCCAGCAATCCCAAAGGAAGAATCGTCGCCAAAGTCCGTGGGTGGCAGGATGTTTACCACATAGTCTTCCACTTCTCCGTTGCCGCTGGCTCCGGTGGAGCCCGGGCTGCTGGTGGAGGTCAGTCGTACTCGCACACCCACGCTCCCCGCGCTGGCACCGCCCGGCACCGTGAAATTGAGTGTCCTGTTGCTGTTCGATGTGCCCGTCGCGATCAAGGTGTTGGCCGCAATCTGCTCACCGGAATCGGTGAGCACGCCGTTGTTGTTGTAGTCGATCCAGGCGTTCAGATAAGCCGTCGCACCCGTGGTGTTGGTGGTGTTCACCGTTAGAGAGCTTGCAACCCCCTGAACCAGATATGCAGGGAGGGTGACACCGTCTTCATCCGCGAGATCGGTGGTGTCGTCGCCCCTGGCGTTGACGTCCGTGGTGGCCGCAGTTTCGGCATCCGTCAGCGCGCCGATCCTCAACGTCGAAAGCACCGTGCTGCTGGCGTTGCCAAAACTCGAATAGTCACCGTAGTCCGTGGGGGATGCCGGTGTCATGGCATAGGCACGCGTGGCGGAGCAGCCGTTGGCATCCGTCACGGCAATGGTAAACGAGGCCGCCGTGGTCGCGGTGGGCCTGCCGGTAAGCGTCCCTGTGTCCGGGTCCAATGTCAGACCCGCCGGCAATGTACCGCTGATCACCGCAAATCCATAGGGCTGCGTGCCACCCGTCGCGCTGAAGGTCTGGCTGTAGGCGGAGTTCACCATGCTGGCGGCCAGACTGGACGGGCTCAGAGTGATGGCTGAACACAGCTTCACAGTGTAAGCCTGGGTGCCATAGTAGCCAAGGTTGTCAGTGGCGCGGAGCGTGAAATTGAAGGTCGATGAGCTGGTGGGCGTACCGCTGATCACTCCCGTGCTGGCATTCAACGTGAGCCCGGTCGGCAGGGAACCACTGGCAACGCTCCACGTGAAGGTTGGCGATGTGCGTGCGACACTGAGGCCGTCATCGGCTCCAATTAGTTTGAAGGAGGAGTTGAATGAGGTCTGCGTCCCGGGGGCTGCGAAGAGTTCAATGGCCTCCCCTCCGCCCTGTTCGAAGAACACGAGTTCGATCACGTGGATTCCCGCCGTGAGTGTGACCGTGCCTAATCTGTCTGATGTCGCGTGCAGCGTGTCGTCGTTGATCACCGCCGATCCGTCGATCTTGACGCGTGCACCGTCGTCGGAGTTCGTGAGGAAGGTCCATTCACCGGCGGTCGGGATGGTGATGATGCCCGTGGCTTTCAGGGCAAAATTATCACCGGACCCTCCTGGGAAGCCGGTGTCTGTGACGTGCCCTCCACCGGCACTGCTGCCATTGTAGGCGATGGTTGAAGCGGTGCCGGTCCAGTTGCTGATGCGGTTCGTTCCGGCCAGCACGGCATCTGCAGCGGCGAGAGTGCCGACCGATGTCGATGAGAATGCCTGCTGAACGTCAAATCCAGACTCCAGGCCGGTCATCGTCTGGGAGTAAGCGGTGCTGACAGTCGGCTGGGGAAGTGTTGTGGGACTGATGGTGATGAAATTGAAAACCTGCAGCAGCAGAGTGGCGGATCCCTGGCAGCCGTTCGCATCCGTGGCGGTGAAGGTGAGGCTTGCTCCGCTCTCAGTGCTCACCGTTGGCGTGCCCGAAATCACTCCGGTGGATGAATTGAAACTCAGGCCTGCAGGCAACGTCCCTGAAGTCAGCGCCCAGGTGTAGCTTCCGTTTCCGCCGCTGGCCCCCAGTGTCTGTGAGTAAGGCCAGCTCACCGCACCATCTGGCAGGGAGGAAGTGCTGAGCGTGATGCTGGGACAGGAGATCGTCGTGACGTAGTCTTCCACCTCACCGTTGCCTTTGAGACCGGTGGGGCCTGGCGCGCTTGTGGAGGTCAGTCGCACACGCACCCCTGCGGTGCCCATGGAGGCCGTGGCGGGCACGGTGAAACTCACCGTTCTGTTCGAATTCGAGGTGCCCGTGACGATCAGGGTGTTGGTGGCAATCTGTTCACCAGAATCTGTGAGCACTCCGTTGCGATTGTAGTCGATCCAGGCGTTGAGATACACCGTGGAACCGCTGGTGTTGGTGACGTTGACAGTGAGGCTGCCGGTGGTTCCCGTCATTATGCTTGCGGGCACGGTCACGCCGTCCTCGTCATCGCTGCCCGTGGTGTCGTCACCCGTGGCAGTCGCGTTCGCGGTGATGGCCGTTTCGCTGTCCGTCGTGGCACCGATTTTGATGCTGCTGACCGTGGTGCTGCTGGCGCTGGTGAAAACGGAATAGTCACTGAAGTCGGTCGCCGCAGTGGCTGCCGTCGCTGCGGCAAGCCAAACGCTGCACATTGAAACGAGGAGACGTGTCGCTTTCAGGCGACACGTCAGACCAAAGAATCGTGATGCGTTTTCCCTCATGGGGTGGCGTTAGAGCAGGGAGGGGCGTGTCATGCGGCGGGCGCGGCGTGTCAGATGGGCGGCAGCCGCAGCGAGCAGCAGGAAGGCCGAGCCGGGCTCTGGCACCACGGCTGTTTGCAGACTGAACGCCCCAGGGGTCGTGGAATACGTTCCTGGGCCCTGCACGTCATTGGCACCGCCAATGATGGTGCTGTTCGCATCGGTCAGCTGCCAGTAGTAAGAATTGCTGTCAGCTGTATTGGGTATGACCCAGTCATCGGTCTGATCTCCCACGGGGGAGCCGTCGGTCACCAGCGCCCACTCGCTGCCTGGCACAATGGATTTGGAATTGTAGGCCCAGAGATAAACCGTATCCCCCATGGTGAAGATATCGGCAGGACTGGCATCAGGTGAATTCGAGGAGCCATCCAGGTTGAAGTCGAAGCCCCCTAAAAAATATTGCCCGACCGGAATCGGCTCTGGATTCCAGCCGTTCGCATCCGGATCATACGCACGATCAAGCACGTGCCAGTTGGCCTGCCATTGATCAACGTTCTGATAGGTGGGGGTGAAACCGCCGGTAAAAGTCCCAACCTCAAACGAATAAGTGGCATCCAGAGCGTTGCCGGAACTGTCGAACAAATTGTCGCCGAAGCTGCTGTTCCAGTAGACCGTGCTGGCCTGGGCACCGTGGGTCCACGCCAGCACCACAGCGAGGCAGAGGAGTCTGGGTAGAGAGGAGGTCTTTTTCATCGGGGGGGGTTGGGCTGTTGGCGGCGGGCAAAAATCGGAGGAACGAGTGGGTCAGGAGGCTTCCTGACAGGGATGTAATTGAGATTTAGGTCCTTACATATCACATATATTATAATTATAATAACAACAATGCCAGCAAACAAGTCTGAATTCGGATTTATTTGGAAATCTTGACTGTTTAGGTCTGCCGGTAGTCATTCCCGGCTTTGGGAAGAGGGCTGCTGGCAGCCCACCCGTTTGAGCTATCCCAGCAAACGCTCGCCGGAGCGCATGACCCCGATGGCCCTGTCCAGTGGTGCATCCCTGTTCCACCCTAAAGTGCAGAATCTCATGGCGCTGGCCGATGTCGCGGCTAATGGAGCCGATGAAGTTGGAACAAGGCCAGATTTGGAAGCAGGGAGAGAATTACATCCGCATTGTGGAATGGGCGCGTCTGTCCATCGAGTACAAGGTGATGAAAGACCCCGTCTCCAAAGTGGGAACGCTGCACAAAACCACCAAGAAAGAATTCTGCCGCCTGGTCAAAGGGGCCGTGCTGCTGAAGCCGGAAGATCTGCCTGCCGCAGAAGCACCTGCGAATGATGAGGGACTCGCCCCTGCTCCAGAAACGGAAATGAAGTGAACTCAGCCGGCCAGCGCTCAGGCGCTGACCTCCAGCGCTAGTCCGTTATGTTTACACGGTTTCGAAGAACAGGGTGAACTCATGCCGGTTATACGTCAGGTGCGTCTGCGCAAACAAACGCAGACCGGCGGCCTTGGACATCGAAACGATGAGGCGGAACAGCTCGTTGGGCTCATCCAGCGAATCCACACGCGGCACTTTGAGCGTGAAAACAACCAGGCCCCCCGGCTTGAGAAAGCGTGAGAGCCGGATCACCTGCTCAATGGATTCCTCCGGCGGTCCGTTCATGTCGCACAGCAGCGCGTCATAGGCCGTCCCTGCCTTCGGCTGAAAGGCGGACACATCTTCGAGGAAAAACTTCAGCCCGGGCCGGCCATCGAGGCGTTTGTCCAGCGGCGCACGGTCAATCGCCGTCACCCGCTGGTTGCGGGCCAGCAGTTCCGACGTCATGCCACCGGGGCAGGCACCCAGCTCGATCCAGTGCGCTCCCTCCTTCATCGTCGGCCGGTACAGCAGCAAATAATGCAGCGCTTCGGCGATCTTGGCGCCCGCACGGCTGATCGTATCCGGTGCATCCTGATCAATGTACTTGCTGCCGCCTGCATACAGACCATTCGAAGCACGCGGACTTTGCATGCCGCAAAACAAGCCCTCTTTTCCCACAAGACAAAACAGGGTCTCTGCCGTCGGGTCCTGTTCCTCCACCGTCGCGGCGGTCAGCTTGGGAAACAATTGCAGCACCCGGCCGCGTAGATTGGATGCCAGCCCTTTGTAATACTTGTCGGGAGACGTCGGCTGCAGCGTGCCGATGAAAATCCCCTGGGGTTGGCGTTCGCCAAATTTCTTCAGCAGCGTCTGCGCCGCCTTCTCGATGAAGCCGTCCATCTTTTGCGCATTGCACGGCCATGTGTGGTCCATCGGCAGATTCCAGCGCGCAAACTTCGCGGCTTCAGACTGGCGGATCGCCGCCGGTGTCGCGGTCTTGATGAGGTAATAATCCTGCCCCAGCCGTGTGCTCGAAACTGCCCCCATTTGCTTCAGGACACTGTCTGCGATCCCCTCAAAAATTTCGGGGATGCGCACCAGCCAGGGGCGGGGAGCTGGAGAAGTGGCGGTCGTTTCGCTGTCGGTCATGTGCGCCTGCACTCGCGCTGCATTGTCCTGTCTGCAAGCAGAGGAGTTGCGGGCAGGGCTTCTGGCTATGTTCTCAATCGCCGCGTCCGGTGCGGCGTGTCACCCATTCCACCGCTGCACGTACCAGTTCGGGCGCCGTGTGGATGCCCAGCTTGGTTTTGATATGGGAACGGTGTGCCTCGACGGTCTTGACGCTGAGCCTCAGATCATGGGCGATCATGCTCGTGCCGCGGCCCTGGCCAAGAAGTTCGAAAATCTCCAGCTCCCGGTCGCTGAGCTTCTCCACCGAGCTTTTGCTGTTGCTGTCCCGCCCCGTCACAAAGCTGTTCAGCATCAGCAGGTTTGCCGCAGCGCTGAGATACAAATCTCCACTGAGCACCTGCCGGATGGCGGCCACCACCTGGTCCGGCGGGGCCTGCTTCATCAGGTAGCCGCGTGCTCCGGCACGGAGCGCCCGTTCGGCATAAAGCGATTCATCGTGCATCGATAGCACCAGCACCGGCAGGTGGGGCTTGAGCACCTTGAGCGACTTCACCAGCTCGATGCCATTGATGTCTTTCAGGGAGATGTCGGCGATCACGAGTTCAAAGTCATGGTGCTCCACCAGGCCCATGGCTTCCGCAGCGGTCTCGGCCTCGCCACAGATGATGATGTCATGCTCATGTTCGAGAAGCATGGCGATCCCTTTGCGGAATATCGGATGATCATCCACGATGAGAATGCGCTGCTGCTTGGCGGGTGTGATTTTCATCGTTCGTTCTGGGGATGAAGATCCGGGACTTCCACCGGCAGCGGCTGGTCGCCTCCCGGCATGCGCAGCAGGCATGTCATCCGGGTTCCGTGTTTCTTGCGTTTTCCGATGGCAAAATCCGCCCCGATCACATCCGCACGGTACTTCATCAAGCGCACTCCCATGCCATCACCCACATGAATGACCTCCGGCATGCCGCACCCGTCATCTGCGACGCTCAAGGAAAGTAGATTCTGCCGCAGCCTCAGACTCAGGGTGATCGAGCGTGCTCCCGAGTGCTTCAGTGCATTGGTAACCGCCTCCTGGGCGATGCGGTATAAATGCAGCGCCACGCTGTTGTCCGTGATGGGGACCATGCGCTCGCAGCGCAGCCGGCAGGAGATGCTGCCGCTGCTGCGCGCCGCCAGTTCATGCAGCGCGGAGACCAGCCCCTCGGCATCCATGACCACGGGGTGAAGTCCTTTGGCGATGTCGCGTGACGCCTCCACGGATTGATGGATCAAAGCCGCCAGCCGTGCTGCCTCAGCCGCCGGCCCCGCGAGTTCCTGCGCCTCCAGGGTTTTCGTCAGTGACCGCGCCATGAAGGCCAGCCCCGAGAGTGACTGGCACAGCCCGTCATGCAGATCCTGGCCCATCCTGCGTTGCTCCTGTTCGGAGATGTCGATCAGCGCGTTTTCCAGCCTGTTCCGTTCCTCGATCTGTGCCGTCAGTTTCTCATTGGCGGACACCAACTCCGCCGTGCGTTCCGCCACACGCTGCTCCAGCTCCTTTTGCGTCTGCCGCTGTTCGGTGATGTCCGTGGCCACGCCCAGCACCTTGTCGCAAACTCCGGCCTCATTAAACAAAGGCACCTTCCCCGTGCTGAACCAGCGCACCTGCCCGTCTGCCTGGGTGATTTCCTCCTCGGGAATCTGCAGGGCCTTGCCGCTCGAAATGACGTCGTGGTCGATTTGTTGGAAGTGCGCGATCTGCTCGGGCGTGCGGTTGAAATCAGCGTCTGTCTTTCCGGCAAGCTTCTCCGCCGTGGTGCCGCAGCTGTGCGCCAGCGCGGCATTGCCCAGCAAAAATTTCCCGTGCTTGTCCTTCACAAAGATCATGCTCGGAGTCGCGTCAATCACCTGGCGCAGCAGGAGGCGCTCGCGCCGCAGTTCATCCTCGATCAGGCGGAAACTCTTTTCGCTCGCAGTCAGCACCTCATTGCGCGCTTCGAGCTGCGTGCGGGTTTGTTTTACCTTCTGCGTCGTTTGTGCTCGCTGCTTGCTGGGCTTGCCACGGTTCCGCGTGCTGGCCGGTGGCGTTGCCGGTGTTCCTGCTTGAGTCTCGCGTGTGCGGGGCACAGCCCTGCTCCGGCGTTTTGCCTGGGAGAGGCCATCCGGCTTGGACTGCCTTGAGGAGGAACGAGGCATGGGGGGAGCCTACTGACTCAGGATTCCGTCTTCAATCTGAATCGTGAGGGGCTGGCGGGATGGATTGGAAGCATGGCTGCTGCGGGGCAGGTGCATTTCCAGCAGGCGCTCCAATCGCTCCGTTTCCGGGCCTTCCTCCATCAGCATCGTCCAGTGCCGCTCGCACCCGCACCAGAGGCAGCAGATTTGCAATCGCGCCCCGGGTTTGGCATGGGCGTTGATCCTGATCCCGTGCTGAAACGACCAGTGCAGGATTTGCTTCGCCCTCAGTGTGCCCAGGCCGGAGACGCGCAGCCTCCCCTGCGCATAGCAGATGCCACGCGGCGCGGCCAGGCAGGTGAACAACGCCAGCCGGGCCATCGAGACCATAAACCAGCCGGACAGCAGACCGCACAACCAGCGCTCGGGGGAAACGGACTCGCCGTCTGCGGCCCGCCATGCCAGCACAATCAAAATCACGCACGTCAGCAGTGCGGAGGCCTGGTTGAACTTCCCGTGCAGGATGCGCGTCAGGCGTTCATACCGCGCCCGGTGGAAGATCATGGGTTCCTCAATCCAGAGGCTGGCATCGTCGGTGCCCAGCGTGGCGGCTGGGCGTGTCAGGATGCGCTTGGGCTGCACCCGGGAAGGGCTGGCATCCTTCTTCAGCAGGCCAGACCGTGCTGCGCTGGAAAACGTGACTCCGGCCAGAAGCCGGGTTGCTGGTAGGGGTTTGTTCATGCGGGCCTCCTGCCATCCTATGCCAAGCCTTATTCGTTGATGCCGCAGTGATGCCAGTGATGCGCGGACCGGGAGGCCAGGCGCACGTTGCCGGTCAGCTTCAGGACTTTTTGGGCAAGCTCTTCACTCGTAATCCTGCCGCCTTCCTGCGGCCGCTGCGTGGCTGGCGTATTGCCGGTAGGCGTGCCTGCGGCCAGATCTGGACGGGCAGGTTCCACCGCCATTTCTGTGAATGTGAAGGAGGCGTTCATGACCAGCCTTTCGTTGCGAGTGATAGATCGCTGTCCATGACATAGCAGGAGATCGCTTCCATCTCCTGTTCCCAGAAATCCTCCAGCCGCTCAGATTCAGCGGGAACAAAAGCCTGCCCCTGCGCGGCATAAATCGACAGCAGTTCTTTCTCTGCATTCAGCCAGTGCTCTGGCCGCAGATGCGAGCAGCCTTCTTTTTTCCAGTGCTTGAAAGCAAGCAGGGCGATTTCCTTGTCAGAGGGGTGAGAGCCAGAACTTGAGGTCTTGCTGGGGGGGGTGTACACAGGGGCATTCATGGCTTTGGAGAGTAAAACTTGAATGGATTGCAGACGGGCGGGGTTGCTCCGTCCATTCTGAACGTTCCTTTTTATCCCGCAATCGGCTCTGCCCTGCTCGTGGCATCGGGGAAACCCTCACGGATCTGTCATGGCCCAGCGGTGTCGTTTTTTCAGCCTTGTAGCGGCCTCAAACTTCAACTGCAGGTTTCTTTAATCTGCAGGTTTCTTTAATCCTTTGCGAATCGCATTCCCTTTCTACTCTCCGCGCCCCGCATGTCCGTCAAACTCCGCCTCAATACCGCCACCGCCACTAAAGTCGTTCTCGCCAAGATCGGCAATCCTCTGCGTGAGGAGCCGCTGCAAACCTCCAAGGAGGTGTTTCAGATCGCTGAGGGTGATCAGGAAGCTCTTACCGCGTTGTTCCTGAAGCCTTTCAAGGCCTGCATCGCCCACCGCTTCACCCATCATGCCTCCCTCAAGCAGCATGAGGTGAACAACTGCGCCAAAGCCATCTTTGAAGACGAGGATCAGCTGCTGGCCAAGGGCGTCGAGATCGCCCAGCGCCTCTACGCCAAGTCCAACCATCCCAACATCAAGGCCGGCGACCTTTGCATCTCCCTCCTCAAGGAAATCCACATCGAGGGCGAGCTCGTCAACGGCCTCTGCATCCTGAAGAGCGACAGCGTCGTCCCCTTCCTCACCATCACCCCGCGCAACGGCGATCTGCAGCTCCACACCGAGCACGGCATCAATCCCGACAAAATCGACAAAGGCTGCCTCATCCTCAATTTCTGGGCCGAGAAAGGCTACTACGTCCTCACCTTCGACCGCAGCGGTGGCGACACCCGCTTCTGGGTGCGCGAGTTCCTTGGGGTTGAAGCAGTGCCAGACGCCGCCTTCCTCACCAACGCCTACGCCAAGATGGCCGTGTCCTTCCTTGAAGAACAGCAGCCAGCCGATGACGACACGCCCCCCTGGGAAACCGCCACCGCCGCCAAGGATGCGCTCGATTACTTCGAAGACCGCGAGAACTTCGACCTCGAAGAGTTCGGTCAAACCGTCCTCAAAAACCCCGACGTAATCGCCAAGTTCGACGAGCACCGCGCCCGCATCGAAGAAGAGCAGGGCCAGCCCCTCGAAACCAACTTCGAGATCTCCAAAAAGGATCTCACCAAGGCCAAGAAACGCATCGCCGCCGTCCTCAAGCTCGACACCGGCGTCGAAATCCACTTCAAGCCCGGCAGCAGCGAAAACGATCCTCAGCTCGAGCGTGGTTTCGACGACGACAAAGGCATGAAGTACGTGAAGGTGTTTTACAACAAGGACGTCAGCGCGGGCTAGGCCGCTTCGTTTATGGATCCCAAGTCCGACCCCAGCTCACCGCAGCGCCTGTGGAAAATGGGGCGCGTCGTGCTTCAGCGTGAAACCGCTCATCGCGGTGGCAAGACGGTCATTGTGATCAAGGACTTCGCCACGCACCTGCCGCTTTCCGTCATCGAAACGATCGCCAAACGCGTCCGCGCCGCCTGCGGCTGTGGCGGCACGGTGCGTGACAAACGCATCGAGATTCAGGGCGATCAAGCCGCCAAGGTCAGAGCAGTGCTGGAAGCCGAAGGCTTTGAAGTGCGCGGCGTGAAGTGATCACCGCCCCACATGCTCCCGCGTGTCATACTCAAAGCAGACCTGGCCTGATGTCTGATAGACCTCAAAGATGCGGCGCAGTTCGGCGATCATCTCGTCATGGCGTGGCTGGCCCTCAGCCGGTGCATAAGAGCTGGAGAGCAGGCGCCCCTTGAGTCCTTCGAAATCGAAGCGCTGCTCATAGGCAAAGGTGTGCGTCGCATAGGCACCGCGGAAGAACGCACCGAGCGCAGCCGTGTTGACGTTTTCGTGACGGACCTTCGTGTAGTCGGTGCCGAAGGTGATGAGCAGTTGTTCGAACGCCTGCAGGAAAGGCGTGGAGTCGAGTCTGCGCTCATTCCAGATAAGCACGATATGGCCGCCCGGTTTGAGGATGCGGGTGAACTCAGCGCGGGTCTCCGGCGTGTTGAACCAATGAAAGGCCTGCGCGGCGACGATGAAGTCCACACTGTGATCCAGCAGCGTGGTGGCCTGCGCGCTGGCGCTTACACTGTGGAAATTGGGAAAATGAGCGAGCAGCCTCTCAGCCGCCTCACGCATCTCGCGGTTCGGCTCCACAGCATAAACGGCATTGCCTGCGCGCAAAAAGAGCTCCGCAGAAATGCCGGTGCCCGAACCCACATCAGCGATCACGTGTTGAGGAATGAGCCCTGCCTCACGTTGCAGCAGCGGGATGATTTCCAGCGGGTAGCTCGGACGGTAGCGCACATAATTCTCCACACGGTCGGAGAAGCGCTGTTCGGGTGCGGACGACGGGGTGTGCATACGGCCATGATGCCGGAGGTGGGGCGGGAAAACAAGTTGCCAGCACCCTCGCGACTGCTAACGCTGAACTTATCCTACTATGATCGTCGCCCCTAAAATTCGCGGATTCATCTGCACCACCGCACATCCGACCGGTTGTGCCAAACACATCGCTGACCAGATCGCCGTCGTTAAGTCGCGCGGCCCCATCGCCAATGGCCCGAAGAAGGTGCTGGTTGTGGGTTCCTCAACCGGTTATGGCCTGTCCTCCCGCATCGCGGCGGCTTTTGGTTCGGGCGCGGCCACCATGGGCGTGTTTTTTGAAAAACCCGGTGAGGCTGAGCGCTGCGGCACCGCAGGCTGGTACAACTCCGCCGCGTTTGAAAACGAAGCCAAGGCAGCCGGTCTGTATGCCCGCTCCTTCAACGGCGACGCCTTCTCTGATGCGATGAAGACCACGGTGATCGAAGCCATCAAAGCGGATCTCGGCCAGGTGGACTGCGTCATTTACAGCCTTGCCTCCCCACGCCGCACGCATCCAAAAACGGGCGAAGTTTTCAAATCCGTGCTCAAGCCGATCGGCTCTGCTTCCTACACCAACAAAAACCTCAACACCGGCACCGGCGTGGTCAATGAAGTGACCATCGATCCGGCGAACGAAGACGAGATCGCGCAGACCGTGGCCGTTATGGGCGGTGAAGACTGGGAAATGTGGATCGATGCGCTGCAAAGCGCCGGGGTGCTCGCCGAAGGCGTGCAGACCGTGGCCTACAGCTACATCGGGCCGGAAGTGACCTGGCCGATCTACAAGAACGGCACCATCGGTCGTGCCAAGGAAGACCTTGAGCGCGTGCAGCGTGTGCTGGACGGCAAGCTGGCCTCCCTGAAAGGCAAGGCTTGGGTTTCGGTGAACAAGGCCCTTGTCACGCAGGCCAGCTCCGCGATTCCCGTGGTGCCGCTTTACATCTCGCTGCTCTACAAGGCGATGAAGGCCGAGGGCACGCATGAGGATTGCATCGAGCAGATGGACCGCCTCTTCCGCGAGCGCCTCTACAATGGCAATCCGCAGCCCGATGAAGCCGGACGCATCCGTGTGGACGACTGGGAAATGAAGCCTGCATTGCAGGAGCTTGTGGGCAAACGCTGGGCCGAGGTAAACACTGAGAACTTCGCTGAGCTGGGTGATTTCGAAGGCTACCAGACCAGCTTCCTGCGCCTCTTTGGCTTTGGTCTCGAAGGCGTGGACTACAATGCCGAGGTGGACGTCAGCATTGGCGTGCCATCACTGGCGTAAGGATTGTGGGTTTCCAAGCCCGCAGCGCTTTGCTGCGGGCTTTGCTTGGCTCACTTTACTTTCGCCAGATCCAGAAACACGATGCTCGAAGGATTGCCAACGGCTGCGTAATGGCCGGTGAAGTTGAGGACGCCGGTTTTGCGATCGACACGGAACACTGCGACGTTGTCGCCGCGCTGGTTGAGGCTGTAGAAGAACTCGCCGGTGGGATCGAAGTTGAAGCTGCGCGGGTAGTCGCCGTGGGTCCACTCTTCGGTGACGAAGGTGAGGGTGCCGCCTTTGCCGACGGCAAAAATGCCGATGCTGTCGTGCAGACGATTGCCGGCATAGACGAAGCGGCCATCGGCTGAGACGAGGATCTCGGAGCAGAAATTGCTGCCGGCGAATCCGGGTGGGAGACTGGAGATCGTCTGACGAGAAGTGAGGCGGCCTTTCTCAGTGTCGTAATCAAGCAGCACGATATTGGAGCCTTCTTCCTGCAGGGAGTAGAGCCAGTGGTTGTTGGGGTGAAAGGCAAAGTGGCGTGGGCCATCTCCCGGAGGAAAGGTGATATGAGGAGGATCGTTCGGGGTCAGCGTGCCTTTTTGGTCGTCAAATTTCCACACGAGGATTTGATCCAAGCCGAGATCGACGGAGAGCACAAAGCGCCCTGAAGCATCAGACGCGATCATGTGTGAATGCGTTCCATCATGGCCGCTGAAAGCGAAGCTGCCGGGAGGAGCATTAGTGGCTTTCTTGGGTCCGATGGTTCCAGCATCCTGCTTGAAGTCTGTGGCTTCACCGAGGCTGCCATCAGGTTTGATTGGCAGCACCGACATCGAGCCGCCAAAGTAATTCGCCACGAGCACAAAGCGTCCCGAGGGATGCAGGCTCACATAAGTGGGTCCTTTGCCGCCGGAACTGACGGTGTTCATCAGCGTCAACTGACCGTCCTTGGGATTGATGGCAAAGGCGCTGACAGATCCTGCTTCGTGGTCGCCCTGATGGTCGGTTTCATTGGTGGAATACATGACTGTCCTGGTGGCATTGAAGGTGAGGCAGTTGGGGCTCACGCCAGTTTTGTACAGACCGCAGGGAGTCATGGCCCCGGTGCTGCGGTTCACTTCAAACAGATGGATGCCCTGGCCATTTCCAGGTGGCAGATCCACCTGAGTGGCTTTCATGTTTTGCAGCGGCGAGGTGAAGGTGCCGACGTAGGCGATCAACGGTGCCTGATCTTTGGCCTGAACAGAGAGCGCCGCACCGGCAGCGAGTGCGGTGCTCAGAAAGGAACGGCGTGAAATGGATGTGTGGGATTGCATGAGAGAAGGGAGTTACTTGATGACAGGCAGAATCACGCGAGAGGCATGTGTGGCATCATGCCAGATGGTGTTGATGGCAGGCACACCGGGTTCGGTGATGAAGTGGCTGATGGGGGCGCCCGTCTGCGGGTTCGGTTCATAATAAGGCGCTCCGGTGCTGGCAATGGTGATGCGGATGCGATGGCCTTTGTTGAAGATGATGCTGGTCCAGCCGATGTCCCAGGCGAGTTTTGTCACAGCGCCAGGCACGAGCAGTTTTTGATGATCAAATCCTTCGTGATAGCGTGCGCGCAATGGGTAGTCCACGATCAGGATGGAGCGGCCATCGGGATACACATCCGTCACACGCAGGAAGAAGTCCGTATCCTTTGCGGTCGAAGAAACGAAGACTTCGGCCTTGATGCGGCCGGTGACTTCGAGCGGTTTTGTCAGCACCTCGCTGGTCCAGGTGCGCACCTCGGCCTGTTCTTCAAAGGCACGCGCATCTTTGGCACCGGGAAAGCCCACATGGGGCAGGCTCATGGGGTGCGCAGGATCGCTGAGATAAGCTGTGCTCGCTTTATCGGCAGATGGTTTCGCGGTGGCGAGTTTGCCATCGGGTTGCAGGAACCAGTCGGCGGCTTTGCTGGCGGGCGGGAAGTCTTTTTCCTCACGCCACACATTGCCGGGAGCACCTTCTTCACCGACTGCGCCCATCACGTAGTATTTCACGGTGGTGTCCTTTTCGACGCCGTTGTTCTCGCCTTTGAGGTAATGATTGAACCACTTCGTCATGTGTGGATACACGTCAAACATGGCGTTCTCAGGGAAGACCAGTTCGCCGATCTTGTTCGACTTCGGATAGCCGCCGTGCAGCCAAGGGCCGATGATGAGCTGCTGCTGGCCGCGTGAATTGGGGCCGCCATGCTGATTGCGGCCGATGAAGCTGGCCACGCTGCCCTGGCACATGAAATCAAACCAGCTGCCGATGGTGAAGCAGGGGTAGTTCATCTTGTCGAAGTGCAGGGAGGCGTCTTCGTCCTTCCAGAAATCGTCATAGTCCGGGTGCTGGTCCCATTCACGCAGCATGGCTTCGTTGTCTTTGATGTCGCGTGCCACAGAGCCGCCCTTGATAAAGCGCTGCGGTTTGGTGGCACCGCCGATGCGGTAGCCTTCCTGATACAGGCTCAGGCCCGTGTCGGTCATGTACTGCGCCACGAGATGCGGCGGTTGGGTGACGGCGAGGTAGTTCTGCGCGTAGCCCGCTTGCGAGCCGCCATAAGTGCCGATCTTGCCGGTGCACCAAGGCTGCGCCGCCAGCCACTCACACACGTCATAGCCATCGCGCAGCGGTCCCCATTGCAGGCCACGGTAGCCACGGTAAACGCCCTCGCTCTCATGCGTGCCACGGTAGTTTACCAGCGCGATGACAAAGCCGCCTTCTGCAAATTTGGCGGCCGCCTTGCGTGACCCGGCGCTGCTGATGTCCGCGTAGCGCTGCTCAAAGATGGCGGGAAATTTGCCCTCGCCCGGCGGGAAGAACACATAGGCGGAGAGGCGCTTGCCGTCGCGCATCGGGATCATGAGGTGCTCTTCACGGACGGAGCCGAAATCGAGCTTGGCTGGAGTGGCGGCGTGCAGGGAGGCACAGGCGGCGAAGAATAAAAGAACGTGGCGCATCAGTCCATTACGGGGGCCATGGACGGCACGTTTCACGCACATGCGGTGCGAAAGGCACGTATCCTGATACTTAGCTAGCGCCGATGCCGCGAATCACGGCGGGCAGGGTCTGCGCCAGGATTTTCAAATCCAGCCAGAAGGACCAGTTGTCGATGTACTTGAGATCCAGCGCGACCCACTCCTCGAAGTTCTTGATGCCATTGCGGCCGGTGACCTGCCACAGGCACGTCAGACCGGGCTTCACGCTTAGACGGCGGCGCTGCGCGTGCTTTTCGATGCGCTGAATTTCATAGACGGGCAGGGGACGCGGGCCGACGAGGCTCATCTCTCCGCGCAGCACGTTCAGGAGCTGGGGCAGTTCATCAATGCTGGTGCGGCGCAGCCAGCGGCCGAAGGCGAAGATGCGCGGATCGTTGGTGATCTTGAAGACCGGGCCTTCCATCTCGTTGTGAGCCTCCAGCTCCTCGCGCTGCGATTCTGCGCCTTGGTGCATGGTGCGGAACTTCCACATGGTGAAAGGTTTGCCGTAGTGCCCTGCACGCTCCTGCTTGAAGAAAACCGGGCCACGGGAGCCAAAGCGAATGCCAATGACGGCCACGAGCCAAATGGGTAGTGAGAGCAGGAGCAGTATCAATGCGCCAACGCGATCGACGATGGCCTTGAACAGCAGCTCCCAGGAGGCCTGCGGTGTGGAATGGAACACCAGCATGAGGCGCCCGCCGAGCACGTCGAAGGTCGGACGAGCGATGGCGGTCTGGAAGAAATCTGCGGCGATCCAGGCTTCCACGCCTTCGGTTTCGCAGGCCTGCACCGCCTCCTCGATCTTGCTGAAGTGCACATGCTGTGCGGCGAAGAGCACGCGGCTGATGGAGTGCTCATGCAGCGCTGCGACGAGATCTGAAATCGGGCTCTGCATGATGTCGATCTGGCCCACGACCTCGATCTCCGCGCGCTGCTCGGAAGTCATGTTGGCCAGAAAGGCTGCCAGATCGGACTTGGCACCGGCGATGATGACACGTTCACGGCCTTTGCCTGAGGCCATCTGCTTGCGCAGGATTTCACGCTGCCATGCCTCGCGCAGCAGGAGCGACAGCGCACCGAGAGCCACGGAGAAAACGACCACGGCACGGCTTTCGACCGACCATTTGAAGAACACGATGCAAAAGGCGATGCACATGCCGATGATGGTCAGCGCCTCCCCCAACTGGCGGATCGAGCGCCCCGGGGTCTTGTTGTAGATGTTGGAGTAAAACCCGCGTGCCTCCAGCACGATGGGCGTGAACGGGGCCACGACCGCAATCACCCAGTAAAACTTCTCCATGGGCGGAATCTCAACCGCATCGGGAAAGAAGACCGGCACCAGATCTGCACGCAGGAAGTGACCAAACCACAGACAGAACGCCAGAAGGGCGCTGTCGAGCAGTTCGGTGAGCTGCAAATTGATTTCTTGCTTCCGGCCCAGCATAGTGACGAGTAAGATACTGAATCTTATTTAGAATTATTAAAATTATACTCCGCCTAGCCAATGGCTCAACTTGTTTCCTCTAAAAACCTGCTTTTCTCCTCCCGCCCCCTTGCGGTGGGGGTGGTGGCGGATTCTGCTGCCCTTGAGCACTTTATCTCCCTCGATTCGGTCGCTCGCGCGAACTTATGTGACGTGGCGGAGCTGCGGCTGGACCAGCTGCAGATACCTGCGGCGGATCTGCGTGCCAAACTGGCTGGCAACACCCTGCCGCTGCTGCTGACGGCCCGCCATCCGGCGGAAGGCGGGCAGGGGCCTGAAGACCCGGCGGCCCGTGCGGCGATGATCGAGCCCTTGCTGGATCTCGCCACGCTGATCGACATTGAACTGCGCAGCGCGGCGCAGATGCAGGGCACGATCCAGAAAGCGCGTGCTGCGGGTGTGCCGGTGGTGGGTTCATTCCATGACTTTCAGGCCACCCCGGCGGAGGAGGTGCTGCGCGGAGCAGTGAATTTCGCCCAGCAGGCGGGACTGGATGCCGTGAAGATCGCCACCTACCTGAACACGCAGGGGGATCTGGCGAGTCTCATGAAACTGGCCGGGGAGACGCATCGGCTGCGGCTTTCCGTCATGGGCATGGGGCCCTGGGGGCGTGTTTCACGTCTGGTGCTGGCTAAATGTGGCAGCCTGCTGAATTACGGCTTTATTGGTGCTTCGAATGCTCCTGGCCAGTGGCCCGTCGCCCGCCTGAAAGAACTCCTCGCTGAACTCTAAATGATCTCCCCCCGTCAGTCTCCCCCCTTCCGCCGCGCCCTGCTGGCCAGTCTTCTTTGCGTCTCCATCTCCGGCTGTGGTGACCCCAAGCGTGAGCAGCAGCTGCAATGGAGGGAAGAGGAGATCGAAGCGAAGGCCGCAGCCATCGCCAAGCGCGAGCAGGATTTTGCTGGAGAGAAGCAGATGATCGCGCAGGCAAAGGCGGACATCGCCGCGCGTGAGGCGGCGGTGGCCCAGCTGAAGAAGAAGCTGGAGACGCAGCTCGCTGACGAGATCGAGAAAACGAAGAAGGTGCGCCGTGAGATTGAGATCAAAAATCTGCGGGGCTCCATTCCACAGATCACTGCCGCGCGGTGCATTATCATCGATCCTGAGAACGATGATGTGCTCTTCGAAAAGAGCCCCGACCTGCGTGGTGCCATTGCCAGCACGACAAAAATCATGACCGGCCTGCTCGTGGTGGAAGCGGGAGACCTCGACAAAGTGGTCACCGTCGAACTGGCTGACACGCAGTGCGCGCCGGTGCGCATTGGTCTCAAGGTGGGGGAGCAATACACCCGCCGCATGCTGCTGACCGCCATGATGGTGAAGAGCTCCAACGACATCGCGCAGGCGCTCGCGCGTGACAATGCCGGCAGCGTGGCCGCCTTTGCAGAAAAGATGGACGCACGTGCGCAGGCGCTCGGCCTGAAGAACACGCACTTTGTCAACCCTCACGGCCTGCCGTCACTCACGGATGAAAACCCCTACTCCACGGCGCGTGATCTGGCCATGATCGCCAAGGAGGCAGACAAGCTCCCGGACATTCGTGCGATCGTGAGACTGCAGAGCTTCAAGTTCGTCAAGCCTGACGGAAAATCCATTGATCTGGCCAATACGAACCGCGTGCTGCGCACGGCCAGCTACTGCGATGGCATGAAAACCGGCTACACCGAGGCTGCGGGCTACTGCCTCGTGGCCACCGGCGAGCGCAATGGCCGCCGCCGCATTGTGGTCATCCTCAACGACAGCCACGAAGGTGTCTGGCGTGACGCGCAGGCGCTGCTCGACTGGGCGCTGAAGGCGTGAAATAACATTCGCGGCTTGCCTGTTTCATGGCTTCCCGGCATCATCGCCGCCTCGCACCATGAAACTCCGCACCCTCCTGCTCGCCTCTCTTTGTGTCGCCGCCACCAGCTTTGCTGAAACGGCCAAGAATCTCGCCATCGATCCCAAGCCACGTGATGCCGGGTGGATGAAACGGCACGAGAGCTTCAACGCCATTTCCAAAAAAGGCGAGGCGCAGCTGGTGTTTCTGGGCGACTCGATCACCCAAGGCTGGGAAAAAAATGGCAAGGAAGTCTGGGCCAAAACATGGGAGCCGCTCAAGGCGGCGAACTTCGGCATCGGTGGGGACCGCACCGAGCATGTGATCTGGCGCCTGCAGAACGGCAATTTTGACGGCATCAAGCCGAAGCTTGTGGTACTCATGATCGGCACGAACAACACCGGTCATCAGGGCCGCCCTGCCGCCGAGCATGGCGGAGTGGCGTATGCCAGCAGCGCTGAACAGACCGCCGAGGGCGTGAAGATGATCCTGGACATCCTGGGCAAAAAACTCCCGGAGACGAAGGTGCTGGTGCTGGGCATTTTTCCACGAGGTGCCACCAAGGAGGACGCAATGCGCAAACAGAACGTCGCCACGAACAACCTCATCTCGGGCTTCGCAGACGGCAAAAGCATCTTCTACATGGACATTGGCAACACATTCCTGCAGCCCGATGGCACGCTGCCAAAGGAAATCATGCCCGACCTGCTGCACCTCAGCGCCCAGGGTTATCAAATGTGGACCGATGCCATCGAAAGCAAGGTCAAGGAGCTCATGAAGTAACTCGGAGCAAGGCCGTCAGTTTCGTCATTATCCAACCATGAAAAACATACTCATTCCTCTTCTGCTCGGCGCGACGGCATCTTTCGCGCAGCTGGCCGATCAAGCGACACCGGCTGACAAGGTCAAGATCGCCAAAGGCTTCAAAGTAGAGCTGCTGTATTCCGTGCCGAAGGAACAGGAGGGCTCCTGGGTATCCATGACACAGGATGACAAAGGGCGGATGATTTGCAGCGACCAGTATGGCGCGCTGTATCGCATCATCCCGCCGGCACTGAATGGGAGCCCGGGTGAGACGAAGGTGGAAAAGCTCAGCATCGACTTCGGGCACTGCCAGGGCCTGCTGTATCATGCCGGAGCGCTTTATGGGGTGGTGAATGACGATGCTTATCAAGGGCGCGGCCTCTACCGCTGCAAAGATACGAATGGCGATGACCAGTTCGACACTGTGGAGCTGCTGCGCTCCTTCCCTGGCAAGGCCGGTGAGCACGGCCCGCATGGCGTGATTGCCTCCCAGGATGGCAAGAGCCTGTATGTGATGTGTGGCAACCAGACGCCTGAGCCGAGCTGTGAGACGAGCCTGGTGCCGCGTCATTGGTCGGAAGACCAGCTTTATCCCATGCTGCTGGGCCGCGGCTTCATGCGCGATGTGCTGGCCCCCGGCGGCTGGCTGGCTCACACGGACCTGGATGGCAAAAAGTGGGAACTGGTGAACACCGGCACGCGCAACACCTACGACATCGCCATGAACCGCAGCGGCGACATCTTCGGCTTTGACGCGGACATGGAGTGGGACACCGGCATGCCGTGGTACCGCCCCACCCGCGTGTGCTTCATGCAGAGCGGCGGCGAGTTCGGCTGGCGCACCTGCAGCAAGAAATTTCCCGCGCGCTGGGAGGACAGCCTGCCTGCCGTGGTGGACATCGGTCCTGGTTCGCCCACCGGGGTGGCCTTCGGCTATGGTGCGAAGTTCCCGGCGAAGTATCAGGATGCGCTCTTCATCTGCGACTGGAGCTATGGCAAAATGTATGCGGTGCATCTCTCGCCGAACGGCGGTGGTTATACTGGCGTGACCGAGGAGTTCATGAGCGCCTCGCCGCTGCCGCTGACGGACATTGAAGTCTCAAAGAAGGATGGCGCGATGTATGTGAGCGTGGGTGGGCGCAAGGTGCAGTCGGGGTTGTATCGGGTGACTTACATCGAAACGGATTCGTTGGCACCATCCCCGCAGCCTGAAGGAGAACCGCTGGCACGACGCACTCTGGAAGCCTTTCATGGCAAGCAGGATGCCGAAGCCGTCGATACGGCGTGGACCTATCTAGGAGATGCTGACCGCCAGACGCGCTTTGCCGCCCGTATCGCACTGGAGCATCAACCCATCGCTTCGTGGAAAGACAAGGCGCTCAATGAGCCCAATCCGCGCGCTGCCTTGACGGCGCTGATGGGTCTGATTCGCAGCAGCGGTGGTGACAAAGCCTTGCTACAGCCGGTGCTGGCGGCGCTGAACAAGATCGACTTCAAGGCTCTCAAAGGTCTCGACCGTGTCACGCTGATCCGTGATTACATGCTCGCTTTCACACGCATGGGAGAGCCGGATGGGGCGACAAAGGATTCACTGATCAAGCATCTTGCACCGCTGTTCCCCACGAATGATCCGGCCTTGAACCGTGACCTTTGCGAGGTGCTGGTCTATCTGGGAGACGCAGGCATCGTGGCCAAGGCTGAGCCTCTGGTCAATGGCTCGCCGACTCAGGAGGAGCAGATCGACTACGCCCGCATCCTGCGCTTTGCGAAGACCGGCTGGACCAAGGAACTGCGCGCGGACTACTTCAGCTGGTTTCTGCGTGCTGCGAACTATAAAGGTGGGGCTTCGTTTGACCTCTTCATCGGGGAGATCAAGCAGAACGCGCTTTCCACCATGACCGAAGAGGAAAAGCTGGCGATCAAGGATGTGCTGGATGCGAAGCCGGAAGCCAAGGCACCGAGTTTCACGATGAAGCCGATGCAGTTCGTCAAAGCCTGGACGCTGGATGAACTCAGCAAGTCGCTTGGTGTTGGACTGGAGGGCAATCGTAACTTTGCCAATGGTCGCAACATGTTTGGTGCCGCCACCTGCTTCGCCTGCCACCGCTTCAACAACGAAGGTGGGGCCGTGGGTCCGGATCTTACCAGCGTGGCTGGCAAGTACAGCCCGCGTGATTTGCTGGAGCATATCCTGGAGCCAAGCAAGGAGATCAGCGACCAGTATGGCAGTACCGTCTTCACGCTGCAGGACGGCAGCACGGTCATTGGACGCATCGCCAACATGAAGGAGAATAACATGATGGTTTGCACTAACATGATGGACCCTAATAACTTCACCAATGTCGATGCCCGCAAAGTTGTGAAAACGGAAGAGAGTAAGATCAGCATGATGCCTCCTGGCCTGCTCTTCATGCTCAAGGAGGACGACGTCCTAGACCTCATGGCCTATCTTCTTAGCAAGGGCAATCCGGAAGACTCAATGTTTGTAAAGTAAATCTTTATTTAAGCGGCGGCTACAAAAACAAAGGCCCCAGTTCTTGCGAACTGGGGCCTTATTATTAATGCGGAGTTAACCGTGAACTAGGAACAACTTACTTGGCCTTCTTTTCAGCAGCAGGCGTTTCGCCTTTCTGCTTGGCCCAGCGCTTACGCTGAGCATCAGCGATCTTCTTGCGGGCAGAAGCGGACATGACGCGCTTCTTTTTGACTGGCTTTTCACCTGCGGTTGTAGATGCAGCGGACGACTTGGAGGAGCCGCCAAGAAGTTGAGCGAGTTCCTGCTGGAAGCCTTCGATTTTTTCTTGAAGTGCAGCAGCGCGGCGAAGTTGGGAGGAGGATAGAGTCATTTGTTTTATTTGTGGGGGTACAAATCCTTGTTTATGAAAAACTTAGGATGAAGTCAAGCTTGGAACTCTAAGTCTATTCCCCATTTTGGCAGTTAAAGTGCCTGATCGTAGATGCTCTGGAATACTTCGGCGGCATTTGGGTCTATGATAGTTATGCCGTTTTGGTCAAAACGTGCTGTAACTGCCGCTCCTTTGCCTTCCTGCATGTATTTCCAGTTGAGATCCCGGACACGTGCAGCGGCATCCACAATGGCGCAGGTAATGCGGGCATCTTCAGCGGTCGGATAGAGTCCGGCCACGTCGTCCCGGGATTCTTTGGCAAACTTGACGCGGCAGACGGCCACCAATCCCACCGTCAGACTATCCACGCCATATCCTATGTAGCCTTTGGTGCCATCGGGACGGGTTACTTCGCGGGTAAAGTGGTTGTTGCTTGTGCGCGTGCCGCCACCCTGATTCCACCAGCGGAAACCGCGATACTGCTGGTCGCTTTCTACTTTGCCGTCAGCACCAACGATCTCATGGCCTTGGTTCACCGGACCTTCGAAATCGGCGGGGGTCACCCAGTTGTTGTTAAAGCTGATCGACATGCCGTTGTCGAAATCTACGCGTACCTGCACAGCGTCGAAGGCATTGATGCCATCGCGGATCAGGCGCTTCTTCTGGCCCACGGCGGTCAGGGACACTGGCTTACTGTGGTAGTAGCTCCAGATCAGATCTGTCCAATGGGGGCCGACGTAGCTGAAGGGGTCGCTGCTTTCCACCCACTTGAAGGTGCTGGTGCTTACTTCGAGCGGTTCTTCGAGATAGGCGGTGCCATAGAGTGGCGCGCCGATGCGGTTCTGAATGTCATCGCGAATGCGCAGGTGGTCGGGGTCGTAGCGTTTGTGCATGTCCACAGCGACGATGAGGTTTTGCGCTTTGGCCGCCGCGATGATCTCATCCGATTCCTGGATCGACAGGCACATGGGTTTCTCGGTCAGGACGTGCACCCCTTTGGCCAGCGCGGCGAGAATGGGCTGCGTGTGCAGATGATCCGGAGTGGCGACGGCCATCACATCGAGATCAGGAAAGGCGGCCAGGATGTCGTCCCAGGGGGCATCTCCGTGGAAGGCTCGCGGCTCGTGGCCGGTGAGGTTTTTGAAGGCCGCTGCGGCTTTGAGCGCGGACTTTTCGCTGCGCGTGGCGACGGCGACGAGGTCAAATTTGACTCCGGCGAGTTCGCGTGAGTATTTGTCGAGGCCGACGCGGGCAAGCTGTCCGGCGATGCCGAAGCGCTGCAAGTCCGCGTAAGCACGCGCGTGAACATCTCCGCCGAACATGCCGGCGCCAACGAGGGCGATCTTGATGGTGGATTCCATGGTGGCTCATGGAACGCGAAGTCCGACGGCATGCAAGAGGTCAAGCTGATACCCGAATGCCGGGTTCTCATGTTTTTGGTGAGCCTGCGCCAGAGGAGGGTGGAGGGTTGCTGCAGTCGGTCAACGAGGGCATAAAAAAACGCGGGAGTCTTGCGACTCCCGCGTTGGATGGTTTCTCGATGAGAGACGCCTGCTTATTCAGCAGCGGCGGCTTTCTTCTTCGGAGCGGCCTTCTTCTTGGCAGGAGCCTTTTTGGCTGGTGCTGCTTCTTCGGCCACAGGCTCGGCTGCGACTTCTGGTTCAGGGGCTGCGGCGGCTTTTGGCACGTAGGCGTCGACCCACTCGATGTAGGCCATCGGAGCGGAGTCGCTGCGGCGCTGGCCGAGCTTGGTGATGCGGGTGTAGCCACCGACGCGGTCCTTGGAGGCCACGGCGATCTCTTCGAAAAGAGTCTTCACCATGTCTTTGTGACGCAGTGAGGAGAGGGCGGTGCGGCGAGCATGCAGGGTGCCGCGCTTGCCGAGGGTGACGAGCTTCTCTGCGTAAGGGCGGAGGGCTTTGGCCTTGGCCAGTGTGGTGCGAATCCGGCGGTGCTCGATGAGGGAGCAGGTGAGATTCATGAGCAGCGCGTCGCGGTGATCCTGTTTGCGCTGAAGTTTGACGATTTTTCTTCCGTGTTTCATGTCCTAAAATAAGTCTAAATTCTGTCTGTGATTGATTACTCGTCTTCGTCGTCTGCGTCAGGCAGATGGCTGTCCACAAGCTTGGTGAAGTCGAGGGAATCGGCTTCTTCATCGTCGTCGCCGATCATGCTGCTGCGGGCGAGGAGGGAGACACCGCCAGGGGTGGCCTCAAGCAGCGCTGGATCGAACTTCATGCCGAGAGACAGACCAAGCTCTGCGAGCTTTTCCTTGATCTCGGTGAGGGACTTCTTGCCGAAGTTGCGGTAACGAAGCATTTCGCCTTCGGTCTTCATGGCCAGCTGGCCGACGCTGGTGATGTTGGCGTTGTTGAGGCAGTTGGCGGCGCGGACGGAGAGTTCGATCTCGTTGACGCTCATGTTCAGGAGCTTGCGCAGCTCGCTGTTTTCTTCGCTCTGAGCTTCCGGTGCGGCTTCGAATTCGATGGCCTTGTCGTCATAGTTGACGAAGACGTCGAGGTGGTGGCGCAGGATGGCGGCAGACTGCAGGAGGGAATCCTGGGGGGTGATGCGGCCGTCGGTCCAGATGTCGAGCACCAGCTTGTCATAGTCGGTGTTCTGACCGACACGGGTGCTTTCCACGCCGTACTTCACGCGAGTGACGGGGCTGTAGATGGAGTCGATCGGGATGACGCCAATCGGAGTGTCAATGCGCTTGTTTTCTTCCCAAGTGGAGAAACCACGGCCCACGCGCACTTCGAATTCGCATTCGAACTTCGTTTTGCGGTCGAGCGTGCAGATCACGAGGTCCTTGTTGATGACTTCGTAGTGGTTGTCGTCCTTGATGTCGCCGGCGGTGACGGGGCCTTCCTTGTCAGCAAGGATGGAAAGCAGGCGGGGCTCCTTGGCATCGCTGTGATGCTTGAAGCGGACCTTCTTGAGGTTCAGGATGATCTGAACGACGTCTTCGAGCACGCCCGGAAGGGTGGTGAATTCGTGTTCCGCACCGCGAATCTTCACGGAAGTGATGGAGGCACCTTCCAGAGAGGAGAGGAGGACGCGACGGAGGGAGTTGCCAATTGTGTGACCGTAACCTTTGTCAAAAGGTTCGGCGGTGAACTGGGCGTAGGTTTCGGTTGCCGTGGCCTCGTTTTTCACAAGGCGGGAAGGCATCTCGAATCGGGCAAGACGTACTGACATAGGATATGTGGTTAACACTAACGGCCGGGTTACCTCCGGGCGAGATCCCTGCACATCTCGAAGAGAGGCAGGCGCGGAGACCAACGGCGAATGGATGACGACTCGCAGGGGGCGGGGAGTATGGAAGCCGGTCTTTAGAATGCAACCGGGAATTTTCAGGAGGGAAGAGGCCGGAAACGCCCGGTGGAAGGGCTGGTTCCGGCTACTGCTGCGGCAGATTCAGTTCCACCCGCTCCTTCCCCCGCAGCAAGACGGCGGGGATTTTCTCTCCTGGAAGGTGGTGCAGGAGCAGGTCGCCGATGAGGGCGCTTTCGGTGAGGCGCTGTTTCTTGTCGCTGATCTGAATGATGATGTCGTCCTTCTTAAACCCTGCCTTTTTGGCGGCGGCGTGCTTGCCGAACTCGCCCACGTGGAAGATGCGCAGGGCCATCTGGCTCTTGTCCAGGCCCAGGGCGGCGCGTTCCTCATCGGGGATGTCGTCCATTTTCATGCCGCCAAAGGCCATCGCCCGCATGGGCCAGGTGCCGACGCGCTTGCCGATGTCTGACTTCAAGCGCCAGCCGGCGGGGAGTTCGAGGGTGATGGCGGTTTCCTTTCCGCTGCGCAGGACCGTGGCGGGCAGGGAGCCAGAATCTGGAGAGCGATGCAGCACCCAGTTCACATCCGCGATGGAAACCAGAGGCTGTCCGTTGAGGCGGGTGAAAATGTCGCCAGCCTGGATTCCGGCGGCATTGGCGGCGGAACCGTCTGCCACGGCCTCCACTTGGGCGACCTCGTCGGTGGCGAGGGTGATGCCGAGGGTCTCGATCGAGGGCTGCGGATAAATCCACTCCACCGGTACGGGCTTGTTCTGGCTGCGGTAGTAGGCCCGGAAGGCATCTCCCACCATGTGGCAGTGGACGCAACTGGCCACGACTTTGCCGTTCCAGTCGAGCTTGCTCTGGTACTTGCCTGCGAGTGCGGGGAATTCGATGGGCGTCTGGTAAGGCGTTGGACCGCCCTGCTTGCCGCTGAGTGCGGCTCTGTTTGCCGGATAGCCCTTGTGGATCGACAGGCCTGCGTCGAGCGCTTTTTTGAAACCGGCGGTGGTTTTGTTCAGAGGGTCCTTTTGGTGCAGCCAGGAGCCGTAGCGGCCGTAGATGGTGCCGTCGCCGTTGAAGAGGATCGCGGAGAAGGAGAGATCGTAGTCAAACTGGAAGCGGGAGAGGTCGAGCGCGTTGGCATTGATGATGCGCACGCAGACAAATTGATCGAGCAATGGCACGAGCTCCTGTTCTTCCAGCACACTGGCGTCAATGCCGGCGCAGGACATGCAGGGCAGGCAGCGCAGCACCACGAGCAGCGGTTTGCCGGTGGTCTTGGCCAGACGGAAGCCGGCGTCCACGTCATTCCAGTTCCAGCGCGGGTCGTTTTCCAGCCGGGCCTTGTCACCGCGCACTGCACCTTCGCGGTCTTTCACCGTGGCGGCCGGGGCGATTGGAATGAAGAAAAGGAAGGCGAGCAGCAGGAGTTGCTTCATGGCGGCATTCTGAAGAGTCCGCAGGGGCCAAGGCAAGCCGGGATTTTTTTTCACCTGGTTTTTGGAATGGACAGGCTTTGGTTTTCTCCGGTAAATCGTGCCACCCTCCACCCACGAGCCTTTTATGTCTGAAGTCACCGCCATTTCCAAGTTTGCCTGTCCGGCCTGCGGAGCCGAGGCAGTCTGGACGCCTGCCAAGCATGCACTGGTCTGCCCTTATTGCGGCACGGTGTCTCCGGCTGAGCTGAAGAACGATGGCACCCTGGTGGAGGAGAATGATCTTGTGGCCATGCTGCGGGCGATTCCCGATGACCAACGCGGCTGGGCGGCGGTGCGAAAGACGGTGAAGTGCCAGAGCTGCCAGGCCATTTCCGTCTTTGATGAAAAGCGGGTGGCGCAGAATTGTGACTTCTGTGGTTCACCGGCCATCATCGCCATGGATGACGTCGGCTCGCCGATCCGGCCTGGCAGCCAGCTGCCGTTCAAGATCGCCCAGAGCCAGGTGCGGGAAGACATCCGCCGCTGGTATTCCAGCCATTTCTGGGCACCCAATGCCCTCGGGCAGAAGGCCATGACGGACACGCTGCATGGCATGTACCTGCCGTTTTGGACCTTTGATGCGCATGCGGAATGCCCGTGGGAGGCGGAGGCCGGCTACTATTACTACACGACCGACAGCAAAGGGAACCGCACCCAGCACACGCGCTGGGAGTACGCCTCAGGTCACGTCAGCAGCGACTTTGACGATGTGCTGGTTCCTGCTTCAAAAGGCGTACACACAGCATTGCTGGAAAAGCTGCAGCCCTTTCCCACCACCACGGATCTGCTGCCCTATGATCCGGGTTATCTCTCCGGCTGGGTGGTGGAGCAGTATCAGATCGATCTCATTCAGGCCGCGCAGGATTCACGCGGTCGCATGGATAACATCCTGCGCAGCCAGTGCTCCGATCAGATCCCTGGAGACACCAGCCGCAATCTGCAAATCTCCCCGGACTACAGCGCGCAAACCTTCAAGCATGTGCTGCTGCCGGTCTGGCTGCTGACTTACACCTATGGCACGAAGACTTATCAGGTCACAGTCAATGGAGCCACGGGCAAGATCGGTGGCGAATACCCGCTGAGCTGGGTGAAGATCACCATCGCGGTCATCATCGCCCTGATCATCCTTGGCATCTTTATGTCCTCGCAGAACTGAACCTGTGTGAACTTCCGCTTTCGAGAACTGCCCATCGCCATCGCCTTGCTCGCGATCTGTGCGTTCTTTGCCATCAAGGAGCCTGCGTTTCTGGGGGCGCGCAATTTGTCGATGCTTGTGACTGAGCTGTCGATCACCGCCACGCTGGCGATGGGCATGCTGCTCATCCTGCTGCCGGGGCACATTGATCTGTCCGCAGGCAGCGGGGTCGGTTTGCTGGGCGGCATCGCGAGTGTGCTGGTGTTTCATTATCACCTGCCAGCGCCTGCCGCGCTCGGAGTGGGATTTCTCTGCGGGGTTTTGATCTGGATGGCCATGGGGGCTTTCATCGTGTGCGAGCGCATGCCTGCCTTCATTGTCACGTTAGGAGCGTTACTGATTTTCAAAGGTCTTTTCTGGCTGGTGATCGACAATGCCACTGTGCCGGTGGCACCCGGTGGGCAGAGCAATCTCTACTCGCTGCTCACCACCTACTACCTGCCTGTGCAGCTGGGCTGGCTGCTGGCGGCGGGGCTGGTGCTCGCGCTGGTGTTCACCACGCTCAGTGCGCGCAAACGCCGCCTGGAGCATGGCTTTGCGGTGGAGGACAAGGAGATGGCGTTCATGCGTTTGTTTATCACCGCGCAGGCCATCGCGCTGTTTGTGCTCGTCACGGGTCAGTTTCGTGGGATTCCGCTGCCTTCGCTCATTCTTGGTGGAGTTACATTGGTCGTGTATGCGGTGACGCAGCACACGGCGTTGGGGCGGCACTTGTATGCCATCGGCGGCAGCGCGGAGGCGGCCCTGATTTCCGGGGTGCCGATGAAACGCAGCGTGATCGCCGCCTACAGCGGCATGGGGGCCATCGTGGCCCTCACGGGCTTCATGCAGACGGCATATGCGGGTTCATCGACAACGACCGTGGGAGATTTGATGGAGCTCGACGCCGTCGCGGCCTGTGTGATCGGCGGTGTCAGCCTCCGAGGTGGGCGCGGCAATGTGCTGGGTGTCCTGCTGGGCGCTCTCATCATCGCCTGCCTGCTGAATGGCATGACGCTGATGTCCGTGCCGCCGGAGCGGAAGTTCATCGCGCGCGGCGTGGTGCTGATTCTTGCGGTGTGGATGGACATGCGCCTCTCCCGGAAGCAATGACGAAATCAGAATGACGAATGACTGAATCTCTGCATTCGTCATGCTCATACATGTCCGCCGCCTCACAACTCCTCAAGCAGCACCTTCAGCAGCGCCAGATGCTGGGGAAGACGCACGTTGCGCTGCGCCCGGGGACGATGGACAGGCTGACGGGTGTCGTGCGCGAGCCTGTGGTGCGTGCTGCTCCCGAGCCTGAGCCGTCCCGATCTTTTGCTGCGGCACCTGCGGCTGCGTCAGCGCCTGCCGCGCGCATCCTGCGCGAGACTCCGCCGGAAACGAAGAAGGCAGAGATGCTCGAAGTGGCGGGGGCGACGATCGAAGAGAAGCTCGCAGCATTGCGCGTGATGGCGGAGACGTGGGAGCCTGCGCTCTCCATGAGCAGTCTGCGCAAGACGATGGTCTTTGCCGTGGGCAATCCGCAGGCCTCGCTGATGTTTGTGGGCGAGGCCCCGGGCGCTGAGGAGGAAAAGCTGCGCGAGCCGTTCGTGGGTCCGGCAGGGCAGAAGCTCACGGCCATCATCAAGGCCATGGGGCTTGATCGTCCGAAGGTGTACATCAGCAACATCTGCAAATTTCGTCCTGCCATGGACAACCAGGGCAGCGGCAACCGCAAGCCCACCGCCGAGGAGATGCGCGCCTGCCTGCCCTTCGTCCTCAAGGAGATTGATCTCATCAAGCCGCAGGTCATCGTGGCCCTGGGTGCCACGGCAGCTGAGGGGCTTGGCATTCCTGGCACGGTTGGCGGTTTGCGCGGAAAGTTTCACAGCACCAGCGGTATTCCGACCATGATCACCTACCATCCGTCCTACCTGCTGCGGGAAGAGCAAACGGGCGATGGCATTCGTGCCAAGCGCGCCGTGTGGGAGGACATGCTCAAGGTCATGGAAAAGCTGGGCCTGCCCATCAGCGCGAAGCAGCGCGGGTACTTTCAGACGAAATAAAACACGTTCTTCCTATGAAGAACACGCGCCTTGCCACCCTGCTGGTGTCGGGATTGAGGGCTTGTCTTTCGCCGGCAGTCCGGGTTTAAATCATCGGCATGAAGTCCAGAGCACTCTCCCGTCGTGATTTATTCAAGCTCGGCACCGCAGGTGCTGCGGTTCTGACGACCCACGCGGAACTGCAGGCGGCTGGGAAAAAGACGGGCCCAGTGTGCGAGGAGGGCGGCTGCTGCATCACGCCCTCGGGGGACTTTTACAACGTGGAGCGCGGCAATCCGCTGCCGTACAAACTGCCCATCGAGAAACTGCGTGAGATCGGCATGGTGCGCGAGACGTGGCAGCTTGAAGTCATTGCCGATGCAGCGAGCAACGCGAAGATCGAGCGGCCCATGCTGCGCAGCGACGGCACGGCGTTGACGTTTGAAAAACTCATGGAGATCGCGAAGACGAAGGCGGTCAGTTACTTGAAAGTCATCACCTGCAACAACCTTGCCGATCCGCTGGGGCATGGCCTGTGGGAGGGGGTGCCGCTGCGCGATGTGCTGTGGCAGTGCGGGCCGGTGGAAAACCTGCGCCACGTCTGGTATCACGGCCATCACAACGAGGACCCAAAGCAGATCTTCAAATGCTACCTGCCGATGAACCGCGTCTTTGAAGATCCGCCGGGAGAACTGCCGGTGATGCTCTGCTACAAGCTCAATGGCGAATTTCTCACCGGTGAGCGCGGCGGTCCCGTGCGCATGATTGTGCCGGAGGCCTATGGATTTAAATCGGTGAAGTGGCTGCAGCGCATCGGCTTCACGAATGCGCATCAGTCCGATGACACCTACGCGAACGGCAACAACGACATCAACTCGTGGCTCAAGACCTTTGCGCGTTTTGGCGACCTGCCGGACAAACTCGGCGCGAAGGATGAACTGACACTGCATGGCAATGCGCAGGTGGGCATTTCAGGTCTCAAGCAGGTGCAGTACTGGCTGCGCAATGTGAATGAGCCGTTGCCTGCGAACGATCCGCACTTCACGCAGGCGCCGTGGCAGGAGGCGCAGATCGTACCGTTTGATGGCAGCGGCATTGCGGGCTTCAAAGGCGCGCCGCTGCATCCGGTGCAGTTTGATCCCACGACGCGCAAGCCGCGCCAGTGGCCGCTGCGGCACACGCTGTGCCGCTGGATGGCGAAGCCGGTCAAACTTGCGCCTGGAAAGTATGAGGTGCGCTGCCGGACGATTGATGAAAACGGCATTGCGCAGCCGATGCCGCGCCCATTTCCGAAGTCCGGGAAGAACAACATTCAGAAGGCGCTGCTGGAAGTGGTGGCGTGAAGTCGCCTCATTTTCAGTGTGACAACAAAGAGGGTGGTGTACGGCCCGGATGCTGCTGTATGGATTCCGCATGTATTCATCCGCTGTCCCCTGGAAAGTCCTGTCGTCCAACGTTGGTGTCGGTGTCCTCACGGCAGGCTGGACACTAGACGTGGTTTATCCGGATATCGCGGAACCGAGGAGTTTCGTCGTGGATGTCATGTTTGATTCACCCTTTGCGTTCGTCCCCGTCGTGCATCTCGGTCTCACGGGATTCGACATGGACCGGCGGGAAAGCTCGCGCATCACGCTGAAAGCGGAAAACGTCACGGAGTTCGGCTTTCAGGCGGTCATCTCCACGTGGGATGCGTCGCGGGTTTTTTCCGTGGAGTTCAACTGGCTGGCCATCGGGGCCTGATCACGGCTTGCGAAAGCACCAAGAGCGGTAGGACAGCTCGCCTGACTTCAGCGCCTCATACACGCGCGCGCCCGGCAGTCCGGCGAAGTCGCGGCCCAAGGAGTGCAGAAACTTGGGCAGGCGCTGGCAGATGAGAGCCTCGCTGCGCACGGCATTGGTCTCCATGCCGCGCAGCACTTCAGGGCGGATGTCGCGGGTCTGTACGATATCGAGCGGGGCATTGGCGATGGCCTGCTCCCACTCGGCCCATTGATCGCGGAAGCGAAAGTCGGCGTAGAGGAAATGACCGCCCGTCTTCAGCACGCGTGCGACTTTGGCCAGGAAGCCGGGGAAGTCGGGGTAGCAGTGTGAGGCTTCGACATTAATCACCGCATCAAACGTCTGCGGAGGGAAGGAGAGCGACTGCGCATCTCCCTGCACGAAGCGAAGGCCACTGGCCTGATGGCGCTTCTTGCAGAAAGCGATGCCGGTGGGATTGAGATCGAGCCCCGTGTAGCTCGCGGGATTGAGCGTGCGGGTGAGCCAGGAGGCGCCGCCGCCATGGCCGCAGCTCACCTCCAGCACGTTCCTGCCCTGCAGATCCACCTGCGTGGCCACGTGATGGTAGAGCTGGATGCAGGCGCGGTTGGGTTCGTCAGAGACTTCGAGCTTCAGGCCCACGGGCGGATCGGTCTCAAAGGCGTAATTCAAAAACAGCACTTCTTCGCTGCGCAGCCGCCGTGTGAGGTAGGGATACCACAGCTGCCAGATGGCTTTGCGGACGGGGCCGATGGAGAAGAGGCGTTCGAGGAGGGACATGGAAGGGCAAAGCCTGCGAGATGATGGTGGCGGATGCAACTTGCCAGTTGGCATTCATTGTGCGGGAATAGAACGGTCGCCTGCGCCTCACACCTGGAACTGCATGCTTTGTCCGTCATGAAAGACCGCTCTCACATTCCCTCCAGCGAGGTCACACCTGAGGAGACTTTTCTCAATCGGCGCTTCTTCATGAAGTCGGCCATCTGGGCGGGCTCCACGCTGGCCACGGCGGGGCTGTACCGTACCTTCAGCCCACGGCCCGAAGTGGCGAACACGGGAGCCGCCATCGCCACGGTGGCGGAGCCTTCCATGCAGACGGCCCTGGCGGCGGATGAGAAGGTGAACTCGTTCACCGACATCGCGGGCTACAACAACTACTACGAGTTTTCGACGGACAAATCCGCGGTGGCTGCGAAGGCGAAGAATTTTGTGACTGATCCGTGGAGCGTGCAGGTCGGCGGACTGGTGCAGAAGCCGCGCACCTTTGATCTGGCGGACCTGCTCAAGTTTGAATCTGTGGAGCGCACCTACCGTTTCCGCTGTGTGGAGGGATGGTCGATGGTCATCCCATGGGTGGGGTTTCCGTTGTCCAAGCTATTGAGCCAAGTAGAGCCATTGAGCGCCGCGACGCATGTGGCGTTTGAGACTTATTATGACATCAAGCAGATGCCTGACTCACGCTATGCCGGCATAGATCTGCCCTATGTGGAGGGCCTGCGGCTGGATGAGGCGATGCACCCGCTGACGCTGCTGGCCACCGGGCTGTATGGCAAGACGCTGCCGAATCAAAATGGCGCGCCGGTGCGGCTGGTGGTGCCGTGGAAGTATGGCTTCAAGAGCATCAAGTCGGTGGTTAAGATCACGCTGATGGACCGCGAACCGCCCACGACTTGGAGTCTCGCGAATCCGGGGGAATATGGCTTCTACTCGAACGTGAACCCCAAGGTGGATCACCCGCGCTGGTCGCAGGCGCATGAGCGACGCATTGGCGAGATGGGCTCGCGGCCCACGCTCATGTTCAACGGCTATGCAGAGCAGGTGGCGCACCTTTACCAGGGCATGGACCTCAGCGTGGATTTTTAACCTGTATGACCTTCAGCGCAGACACACGATTTCATCGGCAGCTTTTTGTTTTTAATGGCCTGCTGCCCGCCGTGCTCATCCTGATTGACGGCTGGCGCGGCAAGCTGGGGGCGAATCCGGTGGAGTTCGTCACGCGTGCCACGGGCGTGCTGACGCTGGTCTTCCTCATGCTCACGCTGCTGGTGACACCGCTGCGCAAGATGTATGGCTGGAACTGGCTGCTCAAGCAGCGCCGCCTGCTGGGACTGTATGCGTTCTTTTATGGCTTCGCGCACCTGCTCACCTACCTGGCCTATGATCGTGATTGGCAGATGGGAACTGTGATCGGCGATGTGTACAAGCGGCCCTTCATCGCCATCGGCATGTTCAGCTTTCTGCTCATGGTGCCGCTCGCGGTCACCTCCACCAATGCGATGATCAAGAAGCTCGGCGGTCCGCGCTGGGCGCAGCTTCATCGCCTCACCTATTATATCACCATCGGTGGTGTGCTGCATTACTGGATCATCGTGAAGTCGGATGTGACGTATCCGTTTTTCTTCGCGGTGGTGCTGGCTGTGCTGCTGGGCTGGCGTGTGGTGGCGAGCATAAAAAAAGCGCGAGGTGCTGCACCCCGCGCTTCGTGAGATTTTTGAAGCCCGCTTATTTCTTGGCAGGGGCGGCGTTCCAGACCTTGATGTCGTCAAACCAGCCGCTCTGACCGGCGACGCCGAGTTCGATCTTGGACTTCGTTTCGTGGCCGATGCCGGCGGACTTGAGGAAGGCGACGGCTTTGCCATCGATGCTCACGCGCATTTCATCGCCCACGGTTTCCACCACGACGGTGTATTCCTTGTTCTGCTCCAGCTTCACGGGGAAGGTGGCGCTCTTGCCGGCCATGAGCTTGTTCACTTCGTCCTTCTTGGCGGGGTCCTTGCGGAGTTCCTTGATGATCAGGTTCTGGCTGCCTTCGCGCTCATCCATGATGGTCACCTTGTCCAGACGGATCTGGGCGCGGCAGAGGTGGCCGTAGTGGGCGGCGGTGTATTTGCGGTCGTCGAATTCCACATCCATCATCGTGCAGCCGTCGAAGCGCATCTTCACCTCGATCACGGTGTCCTTGGTGGGCACTTCCAGGCCATAGACGGCGGCATGTGCGGTGATGACGGACTTGCCATCCTTGGAGGGCTCGTCCTTCACGCGGGTCTGCGTGCCTTTGAGCGCGTTGTTTTCAAAGACGAAGGTGTCCACCACGCGGTGCCAGCGCTTATCGTGGTCGCTGCCGTTCATCTCATCGGAGAAGAGCAGTTCCTTCTTTTCGGCGATGGGCTTGGAAGGGATCTTGGGAAGGTCAGCTGCAAAAGTTGCAGCACTGATGAGGAGGAAAGGGGCAAGGAAGGGACGGATGTTCATGGGCGCATGGTAACGAGTATATTTGGCGAGTTCATGCGCTGATATTGGCGAACTTGAGTCCGCACTTGAGTTTCATGCCCGTGAAGTGTCTGGTCATTGCCTATGAGCCAACCTGCCTGCCCGATGTGCGAGATGAATGATGTCCTGGACCACGCCGACCGCTATGAATGCATGACCTGCGGTCACGAATGGCCGAAGCAGGAACTGGCAGACGAGCCGGATGCTGAGCGTGTGGTGAAAGACGCCTACGGTGCGGTGCTCGCAGACGGCGACATCGTGGCGATGATCAAGGACCTGAAGCTCAAGGGCTCCAATGACGTGCTCAAAGTCGGCACCAAATCCAAGCCCATCCGTCTGGTGGACGGCGACCATGAGATCTCCTGCAAGATGGACGGGATCGCGATCGGCCTGAAGGCCTGCTTTGTGAAGAAGGTTGTCAGCTAGGCGGCCGGCGCGGCAGCCGCATTCAGCTTGGGATTGATCACATGGCGCCACCATGGGGGCAGAAGCACCATGGCGATGGCCCAGAAGTAACCGACCGGAAGCTTGGGGGCCTCGGGCTCGGGGTCCAGGAGGTAGTAAGGCTTCACCGCGATGTGGTGGTAGGAGTGGTGTCCGACGCGGAAGGTGATGTAACTGGAGAAAAAGTGGTAGGTGTCCCAGGAGTGCTCCGCGCCGGTCTTCTCATATTCACCGTCCGTCTTTTGCCGCATGAGGCCGTAGTGCTGGATGTAATTGACCGACTCCAGGACGATGTGAGCGCCAAGAATGTGAGCCAGATAAAACAGCGTTCCGTTCGGGCCTGAAACCAGATACAGACCGATCAGGAGCGCCACCTGGCCCATGGCGTAGATGAACATTTTGTTCTTCAGCAGGCCCTCTCCATTGCAGCGGCGTGCCTCCATTTTCCAGCAGCGGATCATGCTGCCGGGAATCGTGCGGAAGATGTAGGAGTAGATGCTTTCGTTCATCCAGGCGGTGTTCTCATCCTGATCCGTTCCGGCGTGGACGTGATGGCTGCGGATGTGAATGAGCTTGTAGTGAGGGTAGAACAGGAAGGTGGTGAGCAGTCGCTGCGTGATTTGATCAAGCGCGTCCTTCCCATGCAGAAGCTCATGGGCGGCGCCAAAACCGATGCCGCCCAGAAGGCTTGCGGAGGCGATCAGGATGCCAATTTCCATGGAGTTGAAACGATCCAGGGACATGGCCAGCCAAACGACCGAGGCCATGTATAACAAGGCGTAGAGGCGGGTGTTCCAGTGCAGCAGGGCCAGATGTCCTGCGGAGAACTCGGACTTGTCAAAGTGAGCGTCATCCTGCCAGCCGGTGACCCAATCCAGCAGCGGCAGTGCGACCTGCAAAAAGACAATCGGCAGCAGCAGCCACCAGCCGCCGCCCCAAACACCCAGGGCCAGCATGACAAAAAGAGAATGCGGCAAAAGGCAGAACAGGACGTGGCGGCTCAATGAGGGCTTGGTCTGGCTTTCAGGGGCGGGGGATTCCATAATGGCGTGATAAATAGGGATGCGACTAAGCCTGAATAAAACTCGATACCGTTCAGATTGAATCATGCGAGCGTGTGTCTCCCACGGCCACTAAATCTTTATTTAGCCTCGCGTTTTCGAGTGAAGATGGCGTTGGGGTGGCAGCCACGGACTCTGTCGTTTATTGTCTTTTATTATGTCTGAAATATCCTCAGCCCCCTCTCCCCAGCTCTTCTTCGAAACGATCAATGCTTTTCAGAAATCAGCGGCATTGAAGGCCGCGATTGATCTGGGTTTGTTCACCGCCATCGGCAGCACTCCGGCGACTGCTGCGGAGATTGCGACGCTCTGCCAGTGCCCGGAGCGCGGCATCCGCATCCTGGCGGACAATCTCACGATCCTGGGCTTCCTCACCAAGGAGGGCGGCTGCTATGCGCTCACGCCATCGTCGGCGGTGTTTCTGGTGCAAAGCTCTCCGGCCTACATGGGTGCTGCGGTGAATTTTATGTTCGCTCCCGGTCTGACGGAAGCTTTTGATGATCTCGCCTCCACCATTCGTCGCGGACGTCTGCATACGACGGAGGAGGGAACCACGGCGGCTGATCATCCGGCCTGGGTGGCATTTGCCCGCGCCATGGGGCCGATGATGGCACCTGCCTCGCAGGGGGCGGCGGAGCTTGTGCCGCTGGACCCGTCCCGTGACACCCGTGTGCTGGACATCTCAGCGAGTCACGGAGCCTATGGCATCGCCTTTGCGCTGAAGAATCCGCGTGCGCATCTCGTAGCGCTCGACTGGGAAGCCGTGCTCGCTGTCACCGAAGAAAACGCGCAAGCAGCGGGCATTGCGGATCGCTTCAGCAAGATCACGGGTGATGCCTTCACCGTGGACCTCGGGAGCGACTACGATGTCGTGCTGGTGCCGAATTTCCTGCATCACTTCAACATCGAGGACTGCACGCGCTTCCTGAAGCGGGCGCATGCCGCGCTGCGTCCGGGCGGGAAGGTGCTGATCGTGGAATTCGTGCCGAATGCAGATCGCGTCAGCCCGCCGCCTGCTGCGAGCTTCAGCCTCGTCATGCTCGGTACCACGCCGGAGGGCGATGCCTACACCTTCGCCGAGTATCAGCAGATGCTCGCGGCGGCTGGCTTCCGCGATGCTGAGTTTCATCCGCTGCCGCCTACGGCGCAGAGCTCGGTGATCGCGGTGGCGTGAGGAGAATCACTTCGCGCCAGGGATCAGCCGGCCTTCGTCGATCTCGATGTATTCAAACATGGTCTGCACCGTTCCGGGTGGCAGGCCGATTTCTTCGAGGCGTTCGTTCAGGCGCTGGGTGCCGGCATCGCGCCAGCCGCGCTTGGTCATGAAGCCGTTCCAGACTTCGATCTCCTGCTCGGTGGGCTGGCGGCCGTTCGCATAGGCCCAGGCCAGCAGGCTTTCATCACTGCCGCCTTTGAGGGTTTCGGCTTCCAGTGCGGTGTAGTCAATTTTGAGGAACTCGCAGCAGCGCCAGTCAAAGCTGCCCTTCGCGTTGCCACGCATGGGCTGCCAGCCTTCGGGGAGCTTGCCTGCGGCGGTGAGGCGAATCTTGTCCAGCATCCGGCCGAAATAGACGAGGCCGTTCACTTGATCAAAAGGGCTGCGGAGTCCGGGAATGAGGGTGGGGTAGGGGAGTGCCATGATGAGGGAGCAAAGCACGGCTCGCGAAGGCCTTCAAGAAGCGCCTGACTGTGTGCAATGGCCTGAAGCACCCATTGCAATTTGGGCTTTTTAAAAGTATCGGAAGGCATGCGCAGCCAAAAAGTCAGCAACAGAGCCCCAAGACCCTTCAAGACCAAGAATGATCGGTGGACGGGCGTTCGCGTCCCCAAGGTGATTTTCACCGCTCCCAAGCCCGCAGTGCCAGCTGTCAAAGCCGAAGCTGCTGCGGATAAGGCTGCCGATGGAAAGTAAATCGTAGGGAGGAAGTGAGCGGCGCGACCAGCAAGCACCATGAGCGCCTCCTCCGCTACCGCCAACCTGCTGGGCCATACGCAGACCAGCAGCGGTGAATCGCTGGCGGCGCTGTCAGAGAAGTCGCCAGTGCTGCTGGTGCTGCTGAGGCATGAAGGCTGCACGTTCTGCCGCAATGCCTTGTCTGACATCGCGCGACTGCGCCGTCAGATCGAAGCAGCCGGCACACAGATCGTGCTGGGGCACATGGGGACGGCGGAGGATTTTGCCGCGTTTGCCGGGCGCTACGGTTTGGCGGACATCGACTCTGTGGCGGATCCGCAATGCACCCTGTATAAGGGATTGGGACTGCAGCGGGGTCGCATGCTGCAGCTCATGGGTCCGCGCGTGCTGTGGGCCTTGGTCAAATCCACCTTGGCAGGCCATCTGCCGGGGCGGATCAAGGGTGATCCGCTCCAGCTTCCCGGTGCGTTTCTGCTGCATCATGGGCAGGTGATCAAAGGCCACGCCTATAAAGATGCGTCGGACCGGCCGGACTACGTGAGGCTCGCGACGCCGTTACAGGTGGCGTGAGGTTTTGTATTCACCACGTTTTTGGTTGCCAGTTTGCGCTGGCTGCGGTGATCGTACTTCATGGCAAATCCTGAGAACGTCCAGATGGCAGCAAACTTCGGTCTCTTCATGCTCGGTGCCGGCGCGCTGGGACTGTTCAGCGGGACGACGCTGGGACGCGGTGGCATGGTGCGGCGTGCGGATGCGCCGGGCACGTTTTACTCCATCTGCGGCTCTCATCTGGCGGTGGGAGTTTTCTGTTATTTCGGGCAGTATTTCGCGCGGACGGTTTAAAGTGAGAGCTGCATGCCACGCCTCCTCCTCATCCTTTTTTTCCTGAGCCTCGGAGTCTTCGCTCAGAGTCCCACTCCACGCACCGTGATCGTGTTTGGGGATTCCATCACCGCAGGCGGTGCTTTGCCCAAGGAGGAGCGCGGGCATCTCTGGGTGACGCAGGTGCAGCAGCAGTCGAATGGCGCTCTTACACTGATCAATGAAGGCAAGGGCGGGCGTCCGACGAGTTCACTCAAAGAGATTGAGGCGATGATCACACGCCATGCGAAAGCGGACGCGCTCGTCATCGCGCTTGGCATGAATGATTCACGCGACATCACACCCCAGTGTGTGCCCAAGGCGGTGGTGAATGTGAGGTCGATGATTGTGAAAGCGCGTGCGGCTTATGGCGAGAAATTGCCTGTGCTCATCGTGGGGCCCTCGAACATCAACAAGGCTGCGCTGGGGCCGACGAAGCCCATCGCCAACGAACGCGAGTCAAAGCTGCGTGAACTCGGCGCTGCGTTTGAGAAGCTTGGGGCTGAAACGAAGAGCGAGTTTGTCAGCCTCTTCGGTGTCGTGCCGGATTCATCCCTGCTCAAAGATGGCGTGCATCCCGATGGTGCTGGGAATGACGCCATCGCGAAGGTGATGGGGGAGAAGTTGAAAGCGTTGGGCTGGTAGCTGGGCCGCGCCACACTCCGCACTTACTTCATCATCATCCACAGTGTGCTGGAGCCGTGGCCGGGAGGGAAGTCCACGGGGGTGCCGAGCTTGAGATAGTCGGCGGAGCGGCGCTTGCCTTTGGCGCACCAGCGGGCGCTGCGCTCCAGGGTGGCGAGATCGAGCTTGGTGCAGTTCGTGGAAAGCAGGATGGCGCATTTTTGTGAAGCCACTTCCAGCGCGTCATTGAGCAGGTCTTCAAAGTGATCCTCCACCTGCCAGCGGCGGCCGTTCTTGCTGCGTGAGAAAGTGGGCGGATCGAGGATGATGGCGTCAAAGCGCTCGCCGCGAACACAGAGCTGAGGCAGCAGTTCAGAGGCGTCGTCCACTACAAAGCGGTGCTTCGTTTCCGCGACGCCATTGAGCGTGAGATTGTGCCTGCCGCGATCGAGTGACTTGCGGGAAAGATCCACGCTCAGCGTTTCCGCGCCCGCGAGCGCCGCCACCAGCGAGAAGCTGCAGGTGTAGGCAAAGGTATTGAGCACGCGCTTGGGTTTCAGCGCGTGCAGCTTGGCGCGGTTGAGGCGCTGGTCCAAAAACAGGCCGTGGCTGTAGCTGGCGCCGATGTCGAGGCCGTAGCGAATGCCGGCTTCCGTGACCACCGTGGTGAGTGGCAGCGAGGCATCGCCGCTGTGAAGCACGGGAGAGATGCGGTCGGCGTTCTTCATGGGCAGGAAGCGGTAAAACACACGCGCGGGCTGCCAGCCGGAATTCGTGCACCACGTGGCCAGCCCGGCGGCCAGTAGATCACGGGCGTCGTCGCTCTTGTAGGAAAGGATCACGTCATCTCCCAGACGCTCCACCCAGCCGCCGGGGCCTGAAGCGAGGCGATGCGCGTTGGTGCCTGCGGCTTCGATCGTTTTGCACTGGGCGGGAGTCATCCATGTGACGGATGGAGAGGCAGGACGTGGGTCGGGGGGAAGGTTCACTGCCTCACTCCTGCCGCAGGAAGGGCGGCGAGGCAATCAGAGTCGGCAGGCTTGCCTCAGTCCTTCGGCGGCCACTGCGAGCCTTCGAGTTCCTTCGGCAACTGCGTGGGATCGGTGGGATAAATGAGCGACATGTCGGGCTTGATCGTGGCCACGGGGAGAAATTCGGTTTCCTCGGGTGCGCCGATGATGAGCCAGAGCACTTCTTCGGCGCTGTCGTTAAACACCTGCCGCAGTTGATCCGGGCCGACGTGGACGCCGCCATGCTTCGGCACGGTGAGTGTTTCATCGCCCACGCGCATGCGGCCCGTGCCTTCGAGCACAAAGTAAAACTCCTCGGCGCGGATGTGTTTATGAAGCGTGTTCGCGCTCATGGGCGGCATGCGCCAGAGGCGTGCGCCCATGTTTTCGCTGCCGGTGCGCTCCAGAAAGTCTGCGTTCGGGATGCGCATGAGATTCGACAGCCGCCAGGTGAGATCATCTGGCGTGATGAGATGGAAGCCTTGCACGGGGTTCATGGGTTTGCAGAAGGATGCGCAGCCTCGCGCTTTCGCAACTGCCCGCACGCTGCATCGATGTCTGGCCCGCGTGCACGTCGCAGATGGGCCACGGTGCCATGGGCGCGGAGTTCGGCGAGGAAGGCTTCCGTTTGCTCCAGGCTGCTCGGTGCATAGGTGCGGCCACGCAGGCTGAGGCCGGTGGCATTGTAGCGCAGCAGATTCACATGCATGCGCCGTCCTTCCAGCAGACGCGACAAATCGCGGGCCTGCGCGAGGGAATCGTTCACGCCATCGAGCAGGCAGTACTGAATGGTGGTGATTCGGCCGCTGCTGGCCTGGTAACGGTCCACGGCGGCGAGCACGTCCTGCACATCAAAGCGTTTGCCCATGGGGAGGAGATCAGCGCGGGTCGCGTCATCGGGCGCGTGCAGAGACAAGGCGAGATGCACGCCGAGATCTGCCTCACGCAGTTCATCGATGCCGGGCACGATGCCCACGGTGGAGATGGTGATCTGGCGCCAGCCAAAGGCACCGAGCGTGGGCGCGGCGATACGCTGCACGGCGGCGAGCACGTTTTTCAGATTCAGCATCGGCTCGCCCATGCCCATGAAGACGATGGTGCGCAGCGTGCGCCCGGCGGCGCGTGCCTCGCGGCGCAGGTGGATGAACTGCTCCACGATCTCACCGGAGGTGAGATTCCGCTCAAAGCCGGTCTGCGTGGTGGCGCAGAAGTCACAGCCCATGGCGCAGCCCACCTGGCTGGAAATGCAGCCTGCTGCACGCTCCGGGTGGAAGTCCGGCATCAGCACCGACTCCACGGTGCGGCCGTCATGCAGGCGTAGCAGCAGCTTCGCTGTGCCATCTTCGGAAACCTGACGCATGGCGAGGCTCGCGGCGGCGGTGGGAAATTCGGACTGCAGACGCTGGGAGAGATCTGCGGGCAAAAGCATGCCGGGGTGCTCCTTGTTTTGATCACCATGCACTTCGAGGAGATTGCGCAGCACACGTGGCGCGTGCGAGGCTTTGAAGCCCTGCGCGGCCAGCCACATGCCCAGCTCCTCGGCGGAGAGGTCGGGCAGCGGGCGTGATGGGCGGGTGGTCTGTGGGGTCATTTCGCTGCAGGGGCGTGGGGCATGGCAGGTCAGCTTTGGGGTCGTCTGAAGACTTTGCGAGCCTTTTCCACTTTGTGGCGGATGAAGCAACCGTCCGCGTGGTCATTGATGAGGCCCATCGCCTGCATGAAGGAGTACACCGCCGTCGGACCGACGAATTTCCAGCCGCGCTTTTTCAGCACCTTGGAAAGCGCGACGGATGCCGCCGAAGTGGACGCGGTCTGGGGTTCCGCGAGCGTCCTCGGATCCGGCTCATGCCGCCAGACAAAGGCTGCGATGGAGCCTTCCTGTTTCACCAGCTCCTGCGCACGCTGTGCGTTGTTGATGACAGCCTCGATCTTGCCGCGATGGCGGATGATGCCGGCGTCTTCAAGCAGGAGCTCCACATCTTTCTCCGTGAAGCGTGCCACGCGGTCGAAATCAAAGTCATGGAAGGCATGACGGAAATTTTCGCGTTTCGCGAGGATGGTGCGCCAGCTCAGTCCGGACTGGAATCCTTCCAGGCAGAGCTTTTCAAACAGCCGGTGATCATCCGCCACGGGGAAGCCCCACTCGGTGTCGTGGTAGGCGGGGAATTCCGGTGCGGATGCGCACCAGTGGCAGCGCGGTTTGCCGTCGTCGGCGGTGTGGGTCAGGCTCATGGCGGTTCAGGAGTGCCTGCCGCGATGGAAGGCATCTTGAAACAGGCAGGCTGTGCGTGCCTACACTTTGGCGTAAACCAACGCACCTTGTTTCAGAAACTGCTCGGACTATTCCTCCTGGTCACGCCGTGAGACGGCCGCCTCGTCAGTGCCATTCGGCATGTGTTCTAAGGGGCCTTGAACAGCGGCCTCAACAAAGGGACCAGCAGAGCCGCACCTTTCAGGGAGAGGTGATTGCTGTCCACGTAGAGAAGTTCGCCGTCTTTGATGATGCGGTAACTGCCCCGGCTGGTGAGAAAGAGGTCCGAGGGGTCCATCACCGTGGCTCCCAACTCGGCCAGTTTTTCAAACGTGGGCTCCAGGGCGGCCTCGGATTTCTGGTGCTGTTCCTTGGTGGTACCGAGGGCTTCGAGATCGATGCCGCGCAGGGCATTGAGGGCTGTGATGCGGGGCACATTAAAGCCGCAATTCGGCACATCCTTAAGCACATAAACATGCGCCCCCGAATTCATGAGGGTGCGAACCGTGTGGATGAGGTTCTCTTTGAATTCAGCCGAATCCGGATACGTATTCCATCTGGCAGTGATGACGACGTTCTTGATGTGCTGCGCGGCGACGAAGGCCGCCACGAGTTCAGCCACCTTGGGAGACCTCTCACGGAGGGAGCCAGGATTGGTGCTGATAAAGTTTAAAACGGGGGCCGTGGCGCCATAGGCCGACATGACGCCACGCTGCGAGTACTCCTTGCACAGGGTGTCCAATGCCGGTGCAATGGACTTCGCATGGCTGTCTCCCCATAACAGCACATGGATGGGCTGGCTGCTGCTGGCGGAGCCCAGTTCCGTGAACCTGCCGGCCTTCGCGCGCTCCAGATCGGTCTGGTCTTGAAATCCCTGGCTGTTTTGAGCGCTGGCGAAGGCCAGGGCCTGGGCGGAGAAACGGGCAGGGAACCCCTTGCAGATATAAACTGCACTCCCCATGACGAAAAACATCCCCAGGGTGAAGCCGGCAAACTTGAAAATCTGGGAGCGTTCGCCGAGCCAGCGCCGCTGCCGAAAGGGAGTCTCGACAAACTTCCACGAGAGCACTGCCAGCAGGAAGCTGGCCAGCAGCAGTTCGATGCGTGTGGCGGTGCTCAGCTCATAGCCGGTCAGGTATTTGGCCCAGATCAGCAGGGGCCAGTGCCAGAGATACAGAGGGTAGGATATCAGACCCACGAAGACGAAGGGTCTGAATGAAAGAAGCCGTCCAACAATCGAAACCCTGGCATCGCTGGAGGCAATGATCAGCGCGGTGCCGATGCAGGGGGGCAGGGCCCCCAGTCCTGGAAAGCGCGTGCTGTCGGTATAGAAAAAAACGGACCAGACGATCAGAGCCAAGCCAAGAAAACCGAAGGACTCCCCCACCAGCTTGCCGGCCGTGAGGCGCTTGCTGCCCGCTGCCGCCAGCGCACCCACCAGCAGTTCCCAGGCACGGGATGGCAGCATGTAAAAAGACAGGCGTTCATATTGCGGCATATAACAGCCCATGACGCTGATCGCGAGAGAGACGATCGCAATTCCCAGGATCCAACGCCGCCATGATCTGGGCTGGGAGCGCAGCAGAAACACCAGCAGGAGCGGAAAGATAAGGTAAAACTGCTCCTCCACGGCCAGTGACCAGGTGTGGAGGAGTGACTTGTTTTCGGTGCCGTGGTCAAAGTAGTGGGTGCCGCTCCTCCAGAAGAAAATGTTCGCGGCCATCACCGCCTGAGAAATGAGGGACTTGCCCAGAAATGCGAAGTCATCCGGCAGATAAAACAGCCAGCCTGCGGCCAAAGCGGCAGTCACCACCACGCTCAGTGCGGGCATGATGCGCCTGATCCGGCGTTCCCAAAAATTGACCATGCTGAAACTTCCTGCCGCGACTTCTTTGAGTATGAGCGACGAAATCACATAGCCGGAAATGACGAAGAACACGTCCACCCCGACAAAGCCACCCGTGCAGCCCAGCTTGGCATGATAGAGGAGGACCGGAAGAACTGCCAGCGCCCGCAGCCCGTCGATATCGGGCCGATATTTGAAGGACGATGTGCTGGTGGTTTCTATGGAAGGCATCTTGAAACAGGCAGGTAGTCTTGAGGAACGTGACTACACCCTGGCCTAAACTTACGCACCTTTTTTCACATGCGCCTTCATCCTTGGCCCAGGCTGCGGTGGGTGGGTGCAGGGCGGTCGCGGTGCAACGGGTCAACTTGGCCGAAAACTATGCGCGCATTCCGCGTTACAGCCCATCATGACCACGCCTCTTCGCCTTGCCGCCCTGTGTTTTGCCTTCACGTTCACCGTCCTGCCATCTCATGCCCAGACGGGTGCTGCTGACTACAAGCCGGAGCTGTTTCAGAGCCTGAAGCTGGTTTATTCGGACAACTTCGACGGCACCCTGAACACGGAGTTCTGGGAGGTGCGGCAGAGCACCACGTGGGCGGTGAAGGACGGCGTGCTCACCGGCAGCCCTTCGTCCAAGGAGTTTCAGGACAAGAAGAAAGCCAGCGCCGATCCCTCCCACGCGGGGCTGAAGCCCGTCATCTGGCTCAAGAAGGTGCCGGAGAATTTCGTCTGCGCCATGCGCGTGCGTTACGATGCCACGACCTACCAGAAAGGCTTTCCTCTCTTCGACCTCGGCCACCACATCCACACCCTTAGCTTTGGCGAGAAGGCCACGACACTGGCGATCAAAAAGAACGTGGAGATCCTGCCCGTTGCGGAGCCGCTCTTTGCGCTGAACCAATGGCATGAGGTGGTCATCGAGCTGAAGAAAGGCACCCTCCTCCTCAAGATCGACGGCAAGAAGCATGTCTTTGAAAGCAAGAACATCGACATGACCGGCCAGGCGCAGATCGACTTCAAAGCCGTCGATTTCGGCTCCTGCCAGATCGATTCCGTGCGGGTGTGGGAAGGGAAGTAGCCCCGTTGCGGCGCAAGGGGGCTACCATGCCCGGCAGCACTACGCGCCTGCGCTGTGCACCTGAATCAGATGCACCTGGAAAATGAGGTCGCTGTTGGCCGGGATGTCGCCCATGGACTGGGGGCCGTAGCCCAGATTTGCGGGGATGAAGAGCAGCCACTGGTCGCCGGGCTTCATGAGCTGCAGCGCCTCCGTCCAGCCGGGGATCACCTGGTTCACGCCAAAGGTGGCGGGGGCGCCGCGCTCGTAGGAGCTGTCAAACACCGTGCCATTGGTCAGCGTGCCCTTGTAGTGCACCGTGGCGGAGTCATACAGCGTGGGGGAGCGGACGCCTGCAGGCCCGGACGCCAGCACCTTGTAGCGCAGCCCGCTCGGGGTGGAGATCATGCCATCGGTCGACGGTGTGCCGCTGATGGCCGGAGTGGCGGCGGCTTGTGAAGCAGGCTCGGACTTCTTGCCGCTCTCGCAGCTGGTCATGAGAAGCAGGAATGCGGCGGACAGGGAGACGGACAATGAAGAGCGTTTCATGGTGACTGCGGTGGGTAGGGTGGTGCAGGGCCTCGATTGGGATGGGCCCCGTGGTGGCGGAAGATGTGGGCGGGAAACGGCCCACGCGCAACCGAGATGCGCGGTGCTGCAAGGAGCTGCGAGCAGGGGATTCGTGGCGCAGGTGGAGTGACATTCACCAAACCGTTTGGGGGAGGTTCTGTCAGTTGTGTCAGTTCGTTTTGCAGGGGGAAATATTTTTTCACCCATCCGGGGGAGATGCAGGTGGGAGGTTTCGGGGGTTTTGGTGGTTTCGGTGGTTCGTTTTGAAAGGAGGAGTTATTTTTCTGCCCTCCCAGATGGAGGTGGGCTGGGGGTTTTGGAGGTTTTGGAGGTTCGTTTTGAGGGGGGAATATTTTTTTCACGTCGGGATTCACGTGGTGGAATGACTCAACGGCATGCCGCCATGAATGAGTTCAATGAATTACATGCTCGTAGATACCACTCTGTGCTATTCAGACTCTTGTAAGTACAAGGAGCACCCCCCTCACTCCATCCACTCCCGTGGATCCAGGTGGTAGTACTTGGCCAACTCTGCGTACATCTCCGGCCTCTCATCGTATAGCTTCTGCGGTTTCTCAAAGAAGGTCTCGGTGGCCACGGCGAAGAACTCCGCAGGATTTGTGGCGCCGTAGGCATCCAGCACCTTTTCGGTGCCCTCCTCCGTGCGCTGCAGGAAGTCGGCGTAGTTGTCATGGAAGACGTGGGACCACAGTCGGTAGGCCGCACCACTGGACAGGGCGGGGGCACCATCGGTGGGGCCATCCTCGTGATCCAACTGGTGGGCAAACTCATGGAAGGTCACGTTGTCGCCATCGTGAATATAGCGTGCTCCTTGAGTCACCGAATCCCAGGCCAGCACCACCGTGCCCCAGTGGGAGGATTCCCCCAGCCGGTGCACCTCGCCCTCGCTGACGATGCCGTGGGCATCCCTGCGCTGGCTCACCGAGCTGAAGGTGGTGGGGTAGAGGTACACGGCACTCAGCTTTGGGTAGGGTCTCCCCTCCCGCTGCACCACCAGCAGGCAGGCCTGCGCTGCCACGGTGAGGATCATGGCCTCCGTCAGCTCCAGCCCGCCACAGCCTTCAAAGCGGATCGTCGAGATGAACTGGGCGATCCTCTCGTGAAGCCGCAGCCGCAGTTCCTCCGGCAGCCGTGCATACAGCGGTACATTCTGCTGCAGCAGGGTGATCCATTCCTCATGGAACACCACCGGCTCCTTGGCCTCGATACCCAACAGCTCCTTCAGTTTCTCCCAGATCATGGGGCGTAGGGTAGTCCATGGTAGTCAGGCTGCCAGAGCATTTGAAAAGATGGCCCATGACTGTGGGGCTGGGAGGTTCTTGTTCCACAGAACCAGCCCTCCGCAGGTATCCCAACCTCATGAAGGAGGGTAAAAAATATTTCACCCTCCCCAAATGAACTGACACAACTGACACAACCCCCAGGCAGTTGGTATGCCAGTGCAATTCGAGGAAAAATGATGCGTTGTTCAGGCGGGATGCCCGACGGGCAATGCAGCTCAATTCTGTGGAACAGGTGGGCCTTGTGGCCCGGCTTCCCAGCTGCTTTGGGCATGCCTGCCTTCTCCTGGAGTGTTGAAAAAAATTCTCACCCTCCCAAAACGAACCTCCGAAACCTCCGAAACCTCCGAAACCTCCGAAACCTCCGAAACCTCCGAAACCCCGGGTTCGGTGGTCCCATTTTGGAAAGCAGGAATGTTTTTTGGCCTGCCTAGGCGGCATCAGCGGCACGTTCCACTTCGGCGATGTCGATCTTGATCATCTTCGTCATTGCCTCCATGGCGCGGTGGGCGCGGGCTGGGTCCGGATCATTGAGCAGGTCCAGCATTCGCTGGGGCGTGATTTGCCAAAACAGACCAAACCGGTCCTTCAGCCAGCCGCAGGCCACTTCCTCGCCGCCATGGGTGGTCAGTGCCTCCCAGAGCCGGTCCGTTTCGGCCTGGTCTTCACAGTTGATCATGAATGAGACGGCTTCGGTGAAGGTGAAGTTCGGCGTGTTCAGCGCGCAGTAACGCATGCCCGCCAGCGTGAACTCCACCAGCAGCACCGTTCCCGCCGGCCCGCCGGGGGTGTCCATGGGCGAGCGTGTGATGCGTTCAATGCGTGAATCTGGCAGCAGCGAGACGTAAAACTGCGCAGCCTCTTCGGCTGTGCCATCAAATGACAGGAAGGGGGTGATCTTTTGCATGGTGGTTGCGGTGAGTGGTTGGGGGAATGTGTTTCAGACGACGCTGATCATTGATAGATCCATCCGAGTCTATGAGCGACCTCTCGGCGGTATCAGAATCCAAACTGCGTGCTTCATGGAAACCAGGCTCCGAGGGTGTTTTTCAGCGCCTGCCCGGCCACGGAGACATCGATGGTGGGATCCTCCTTCGCGAGTTCTTGAAGCACCACCTCGGGGATGATTTTCGTCACGGCCATGATGAACGGCGTGAGCTCGCCGAGGTGGCGCAGGGCGATGTCTGCCAGCGGCTTCTCATTCATGCCCAGGGCGGTGGTGTGCAGCATCTCGTAGGACACGCAGGCCAGGGACAGGGCGGTGTAGTTGTCCCGCAGGATGCGTGAGAGCGGGTGCTTGCGCACCTGGCCATACAGTCCGGCCAGCGTCCCGGTGAGGTTTGTCACCGCCTCCTTCAGGGCCGCGCCCACGCCACCGCTCAGCGCGTGGGCCTGCCGCTCCATCTCCACCCGCTGCGCGGCCAGGGTGCCGTGCATTTTCTCGATCAATTGGTGAGCCTCAATGTGGCTGCGCACGTCCGCGTCCTTGCACTGCTGGGCAAAGGCGTTCTCGATGTGCTTCGCCATCGCGGCGGTGTCATTGACGTACATTTGGAGATTCTCGGTCTGGGCGGGGCTGGTGGTCATGGGGGCGGGCGGGTTGTTTGATGGGTTTGACAGATCATCGCGCCTGCATTCCCCCATGGATGGGTGGGACCTTTTGGTAAAGTAGTCCTGTTCCTGTGGAACAGGGAGGCCACCGCAGCGGCAACCCGTGTGAGGACTTCGAGAAGTGTGGGCGAGGCGGAGCCGAACCTTGTTGCACAGCAACAAGGCAACTTTGGGCTGGTCCGATTATACCACGACATGGTAGAGAAGAATATTTTCCCTCCCAAAACGAACCACCAAAACCACCGAAACTGGGTTTGCTTGGTTCGCCCAGGTGGAGGAAGGGCGCTTTTTGGAAGCAGGAAATCTGGGAGCGACCTCTCCAAAGCCTCCCCGCACCGCCGTGCTCCACCTCAGCAGCCCCCAGTTCAAAATCATCGTCTCCAGCCTGAGCGCGGAATCCGGGCACAGCAAAGCTGACTGGGGTTAAAAACCAGTAATTGGATGCAAAATAAAGCAAGAATCGTGCCATTGACTGGTGGTTTTTTCTTGTCTGCGGGGGTGGTTTGGTTAGCATCGCACACCAACCAGCCTCCAACCAAGGCTTCGCCACCAACCTACGAACCAACCAACCATGACCCCATCCCTGCTGAAACGCACGGGGAGCGGGGCCGCACGGCATGCCTTTGCCGCGCTGGCCGCGCTCGCTCTCGCCACCACCTCCGCCCATGCCGCCGACGGCTCCACCATCAACAGCGGGGACACCGCCTGGCTGCTGACCTCCACCGCGCTGGTGCTCTTCATGATGATCCCCGGGCTGGCGCTGTTTTACGCCGGACTCGTGCGGGCGAAGAACATCCTCTCCATCCTGATGCAGTGCTTTGCGCTGACCGCCGTGCTCAGTCTCGTCTGGCTGGCCGTGGGCTACTCGCTGGCGTTTTCAGACGGCGGCAGCATCGTCGGTGGTTTCAGCAAAGTCTTCCTCAGCGGCGTCACGCCCACGTCCGTGCGCAGCGACTGCCCCACCATCCCGGAGCTGCTGCACTTCGCCTACCAGATGATGTTTTTCCTCATCACCCCTGGGTTGTTCATCGGCGCGTTTGCCGAGCGCATGAAGTTCCAGGCCATCCTGATCTTCAGCGTGGTGTGGAGCCTCGTGGTCTATGTGCCCTGCTGCTACGGCGTCTGGCACAAGGCGGGCGCGTTCTTCGGCCTCACGGGCGTGATCGATCTCGCGGGCGGCATCGTCGTGCACATCACCGCCGCCGTGGCCGCGCTGGTAGCTTGTATTATGGTCGGTCCGCGCCGGGGCTTCCCGCATGCGCAGATGATGCCGCACAATCTCGCGCTCACCGTCACCGGCGCAGGCATGCTGTGGGTGGGCTGGTTTGGCTTCAATGCGGGCAGCCAGCTCGCGGCGAATGGCTCTGCGGCCATGACCCTCGTCGTCACGCACATTTCCGCCAGCTCCGCTGCTGTGGTGTGGATGTTCATCGAGTGGCTGCGCAACGGCCGGCCCAGTGTGCTCGGCATCGCCACAGGCTCCATCGCCGGGCTCGCGGCCATCACCCCGGCCTCCGGCAAAGTGGGCCCTGTGGGAGCTCTGTGCATCGGCGCCATCTCCTCCATCCTGTGCTGGCTGGCCTGCGCCAAGCTCAAGCAGCGCTTCAAGTATGACGACTCGCTGGACGTCTTCGGCGTCCATGGCGTCGGCGGCTTCGTGGGCACCATCCTCGTGGCCGTGTTTGGCACCACCTCCTTCGCCGGCGGCCTGGGCGACTTCCACATCGGCAGCCAGCTCGTCACGCAGCTCCTTGCCTCGCTCTACACCATCCTGCTTTCCGGCATCGCCAGCTACGTGATCCTCAAGGTGATCGATGTCACCCTCGGCCTGCGCGTCAGCCCCGAAGACGAAAACCAGGGCCTCGACCTCGCCGAGCACGGCGAAGCCGCGTACAACGACTGAGGTCAAATCCGTGTCGCGGGAGGGGATGGCGGTGGCAGTAAACACGCCGCCGCCACTCCCTCCCCGCGCATGGCAGGCCGGAGAAAGTTGCCCTGTTCCTGCGGAACAGGGAAGAGCCGCAACGACGAGCGGTGTGGGAGGGAGTTGAGGAGCCAAACCTTGTTGCACAGCAACAAGGCTACTTTAGCCTCCCGCCAGCCATGCCCATCCACCTCCCCACCCAATCCCGGCGCACGTTTCTCACTCAGCTTGGCGGCGCGGTGGTATGCGCTCCGGCGCTGCATGCGGCTGACTCACAGCGGGTGGATGCGGACCGCATCGCCATTCTCAATGACACGCACATCGCCGCCGGGCATACGGCGAATGCGCCCATCCCCACGCACCTGCGGGAGACGGTGGCCTGGCTCGTCGCGCAGGAGCGGCGGCCGGCGGCGGTCGTCATCAATGGGGATCTCGCCTTGAGCAATGGCCGGCCCGGCGACTACGCTCACTTCGCGCGGCTCATCGCCCCGCTGCGGGAGGCCGGCATGCCCGTGCACCTCACGCTGGGGAATCACGATGACCGCGATGTCTTTTATCAGGTGCTGCAGGCGGAGAAAGCAGCGGAGCCTCCCGTGGTCTCGCGCCATGTCGGCGTCGTCAGCCTGCCCCGGGCGAATCTCTTCCTGCTCGACTCGCTCAAGACCGTGGGGCAGGGCGCTGAGGCCCGCGTCGTCGCGCAGGGTCTGCTCGGTGCCGAGCAGCTCGACTGGCTGGGCCGCATGCTGGATGCGCATCCCGGCAAGCCCGCGCTCGTCTTCGCCCATCACAATCCCCGCCTTGGCGGCGAGGAGCGGCATTTCCCCGGCGGATTGGAAGACTCCGAGCCCCTGTGGGACCTCCTCGTCTCACGCCCCCAGGTGAAGGCGTATGTCCACGGTCACATCCATCATCGGGATCACTTCCAGCATCGCGGCATCCACATCCTCAACACCCCCGCCACCTCCTACGTCTCCAATCCCACCGAGAGCACCACCGGCTGGACGATGGTCCAATTGAGCGATCAGGGAGCAGACTTCACCACGCTGACGCACGCGCAGGATCATGCTTGGAATGGCAAGGTGGAGAAGGCGGCGTGGCGGGCTTAGGCTCTGCTGCCTGGGGCAGAAGGCGCACCAGGTCTCAGAGTGAAGGCAGAGCGGGGTGCGCGGAGGGTCATTCGGACGCTTGCGTCAAAGGTCCCACATGCACGGAGCCTTTTCTCTCTCCGGAGTGCCGCACGGCCTGGGCGTGGTAGAAGGTGTTGTTGGCCATGCTCTGGTGATCGTACTGGAAGGGCGTGTAAAGATCCGGGCTGTACTGCTGCAGCGCCACGCTATTGTTCATGACAAGAGGGCCAGTGACGCCTGGAGCGGATTCGAGCACCGTTCCGGTGTGAACCAGCTGGACCTTGGGAGAATGTGCGCAGGCGGAGAAGCTGGCGGCCACACCGGTCAGAGCGAGCAGCATAAGATAATGTTTCATGGTGGTAAGTGGTAAAAAGTTGTAGATGGAGTTTGAGATACTCATTTCTAACATTTGACACCAAGGGATCGAACCCAACTCAAAGAACGACCTTCCGGTACACCCCCGAAAAGAGGGTCAGGGACTCCATTACGGCCAGGTTGCCGGCCGCCGATGTGATCCCAGCCCGCCACTCATCCACCACCTGCTGGCTGGAGCATCAGTCCGGGGTTGCACTCTTGATCAAGGAGGGGGCTGTCAAAGCTCGGCTCCTGCGCCTTTCTTCTCATCCGGGCTCATGATCTCGCTGAAATGTTTTGTGACGCATTTCGGACAGATGCCATGGGTGAACTGGGCTGCGGATCGTGAGGCGACGTATTCTTCCATCTGCTGCCATTCGCCCTCTTCGTCCCGGATGTCCTTGCAGTAGGCGCACGTGGGCAGGAGTCCCTCCAGCGTGCGTACGCGGGCGCGCAGGGCCTGGGTCTGCTCAGACAGCTTGCCACAGAGAAAAGTGATGAAGAGCAGGATCGCGACCCGCAGGATGCCATTGATGATGGCGACGGGCAGGGTGTACGGAATGCCCCAGGCATATTGGATGCTGAAACGAATGATGCACAGGACGACCGCCAGCCTCAGGGCGGTGTGCAGCCCGCAGTTCCACGCCATCAGCGCGACGGGGATCACGAACAGGACGGGAAAGAAGATAATGGGGCCCGCCAGAAAGTCACAGCAGGCCATCAGCAGGGCCATGAGAAACAGCACCCGCCAGTCGTTCCAGGGATACCTTTCGAAAAAGTATTCAGACGGAGGTTGAGGGTGGTGTCCATTCATGGTTGTGGCCGCTTAAGAAGCATGGATCAGGTGCTGCACAAGGGTGCAGTCGTGCAAGTGACTATGAATCAGTGACTAAGAGAAGGCAATGGATTCCCGTCTGTGTGTTAAGGCAAGTTATATCGTGATGCGATAAAATCAGATCTGCCTCTGAGCCGGTGAAGCTGCTGCGCTCGAAAAGGGCGCACGGCTCCTTTTAAGATCCGGATGAAAGGTGCGCCGTACTTGGAAGGTGGAAAGGCAGGAGATGGGGGAGCGTTGCCGCCGATGGTTGGCAGGTGCGGAATGCCACCATCGAACAAAAACAGCCCTGCATCTCAGCCTCTCTGCTTGAGGCTGCAATAAGGCTCCTTTTCAACGGCTGAGGGTATTGGCTGTCAGCGCATCAGGGTGGCGCGGCGGACTTCGTAGCCAAGGGCGGGCGTCGTTGCGGTGTGCACAGCCAAAGGGGCCAGAGGAGTCAAAGGACCCACGTAGACGGAGCCTCTGCCAGCGCCATTGGCACCATGGCGCATGGCCTGGGCGTGGTAGAAGGTGTTGTCGTCCAGACCCCGGTGATCGTAGGCAAAGGGCGTGTACAGCTTCGGGCTGTAGTGCTGCAGGGCGACGTTATTGATCGTGTAGAGCGGGCCGTTGACGCCCGGGGCATGGACGATCCGGGCGGTGGTGACCCACTGGACGCGAGGAGGATAGGCGCAGGCAGAAAGGCAGGCGGCCAGACCGGTCAGGGCGAGTAGCAGAAAATGACGTTTCATGGTGAAAAATGGTTGGTGGTGAGTCGGGAGGGCAATTATGACACTCATTTTTAACAAAGGACTCAAAAAAGAGCGAATTAAACTCAGAGCTGCATGCCGCGATTGCCCCTGAAAGTCATGTAGAGGCCACCGCCAGCAGGCCTCTTACTTTCAATCATGGTTGATAGTCAGCGCCCCTCACCTCACTGCCGCACCGGCTTAGCGCTCTAATATTGCGGTCGTCGAAGCAGCTTGGTAGCGGGGGCGTTTGAAAAAGGGGGATGCAACGAGGCAGCAGACCACACTGGGAGGAAGGATTCCACGGACGCGCCCAGCGCATCCCTAGCATCCAGAGCAGCGCGTGCCGCAGGAAGGGGAGGGAGCCGCTGCGCGGGTCCGTGATCTCGGGGCTGTCGCTTCGCAGGCGCTCAAAAAGGTACGCCGTCCTTGGAATGTGGAAAGGCAGGAGCTGTGGGCCGTTGCTGCGATGGTTTGCCCCCTGCTTCACCGTTTCCGCGCTCCAAATTTGCCAGTTCCAAGGCATAGGCACAGGAACAGGGGGAAAGAAAACGCCTGAGGGCAGGCCGCTGTCGGCGGGAGATGCGATAAGCAAGGAACGGCTGAACCAGGAGCAGGCAAGGTCTGCTGCGGTCCCTCGCTCCGCCACTGTGCTCAGCCCGGCATTTCATTCCCACTCCCTTCTTCTCCAGCACCGTGATTCGACCCCACTACCATTCGGCACCCCTGCCTCGTCTTAGTTTCTGACGTGATCTGCCTTCCACCTTGAAGCCTTAGGGCAGGGTTAGACCCCATGGAATGCCCCACCGCCACACTCTAGCCTGAATCATCGACGTGCCCTGCACCTTACCCCCATGAAACGTTTCATCCCATTCGCCTTCGCCACTCTTGCCATCCCATTCCTGTCGATGGCGCAGACCTCCGCTCCTCCTTCAGACGAAGAAAAGCCCTTGGTCCCGAAAGCACCCGTCCCGGCACCTGAGACCGTTGTGCCTCCTGCCGTGCCTCCTGCCGTGCCTCCTGCCGTGCCTCCTGCAGTGCCTTCTGCAGTGCCTTCTGCAGTGCCTCCTGCTGGTGTGACTCCGGACAAGCTTCCTGCGGCTGTGCCTCCCGTGCCTGGCCTGCCTGAAAAACCTGCGACCCCCGGAGCGGATCGCCCCGGCCCTCCCGGAGACAAACGCCCGGGCCCTCCTGGCGGTAAACGCCGCGGCCCGCCCGGGGCCAATGAGAAACCCGGCGCGCCCGAAGACCCAGTCACGGCTCCAGGCACGGACAAGCCTTCAGCACGTCCGGGTGAAACCTCTGGCATGCCGCCAGCCATCCGCGGAAAGGACCGTGGCAAGGGACCGGCCAATCGCGGCACGCCACCGGCCACCCCCGAGATCCCAGGCATACCGCCAGCAACCCCCGTCATACCGCCAGCCACGCCACCGGCCACGCCCGCCACGCCACCGGCCACACCCGGCACGCCGTCCACCACGCCACCGACCACCACCGGGACTCGTCCCCTGCCTGGCAAAAGATCCACCGATCCGCAGGAGCGGGGCGGTGATCCTTCCCGGCCCCCCGCGCCTGCCCCTGGCGCTCCGATGCCTGCCGTGACCTCGACTCCCGAAGTCCCTGGCGAAACAAAACCCGCCGTACGGCCCGAGGCACGCGAGCGCCCTGAGCGCCCCACCGCCCAGAAGCCCCCTTCCCAGGAGACTGCCAAAGTGCTGGAAGATGAGCCCAAGCGTGACCGTCAGGCCGACGCCGCACAGGCGCGTAAAATTGACAACAAGGACGATGCCAAGCGCCTCCTTCTGAACATCCTCGGTGCCGGTGCTGCCGCCGTTGGAGTGAATTCCAATGATCGTCGTGACCCTGACTCAAGGCGTCGCCCAGGCGGCCCCATGCCTGGCTACCGTCCCTCCGTCGAGGAAGTGGGCAGAACCCAGCAGGACCGCGAACGCACCGTGACCAGCATCGTCGAACGATTCCAGGGCCGCGCCCCGCAGGCTGCGCCGTCCGGCAGCCTCCATCGCGAACAAAGAATCTTCCAGACCACTGAGACTCAGCGGCACACCCGCTTTTACGAAGGGAACCGCCGGGTGATCCGCTACTCCTCCATGCAGGAGATCCCTCCGGTCATCGTCGCCTCTCAGCAGCTCCAACGAGTCCAAGTCCTCCCCCAGGCACAAAGCACCTACAGCATCAGGCCTCAGGCACCGCAGCAGGGGTATTACCAGAACGCCATCCCCCCTTCCTACACCACCGGCGATGCGTATGCCGTCTCCTACGGCGTCGATCCTAAATCTGCCATCAGCACGGATGCCATCCTCTTCCGCCAAGGCTCCACGAACTTTGCCGACGCCTATTCCTACGACCTCGTCATCGACATGGCCAACGCCATGAAGGCACCGGCCCTCGCCAACGACACCTTCGTTATCGAAGGCCATGCCTCGGCTGAAGGCGATTATGGGCAGAATCTCCAGCTCTCCCAGGAACGCGCGGAGCGCATCTCACGGGAGCTCGTTCGTCATGGCGTGAGTGCCGAGCGTCTCATGCCTGTGGGCTACGGTGAAGCCGAAGCCGCCAGCCCGGCCAATGCCAATGAAGCTGATCGCCGTCTTGACCGAAGGGTCGTGGTCTTCCGCATGCGCTGAAGCATCCTTCCATTCGGCCATCGGGTGTCCGAATGGAATGCTTGGTATCTTATTCATGCAAGGCTATGACGTGTGCCACCTGCGCACGTGACGAGCCTGGGTCACAGGGTCAAACCAGGTTCAAAACGGATTTTGACCCTGTGAACCTGACCAACGGTGAACCTGAAATGAACATGAATCCTACCTATCAGGTAGGGATTAACACCTGCCGCAGGGGTTTGGCTGTCTGGCATGAATGGTAAGCCGAGGCGTCAGGCAAACAGTTGACGGAGTCTCGCCTTCACTTCTTGAAGCTTGGTGCTCGTCACCTACCCGACGGTGTAGAGAATGACACTTTGCTCCACGGTGAAAAGACGTTGGGGGCGGATGTAGCTGTCTTGCGCGAGTCGGCCACTTTGGAAATGGCTCTGAGTGAGGTCGATGGAGAAGCCGTCGGAGTGGGCTTGACTGGTAATCTGGCAGAGAACGAGATCGTCACCTGGTAGAGCGGTGACGACGAGCGCGGGGCGGCGTTTGCAGGTTGATTTACGGAAACGGCACCACCACAACATCGCCTGCTACAGGCTTGCCCATGCTGCATCCTCCTCGGGAGTGTCCCATTCACGGGCGAGGACGCTTTCGCTGGCAAGTATGCCATCGAAGGGGGCGTCCTGCGTTTTCACACGGAGGAACCGAGCGAAGTCATAGACCTCGTGCTGCCGCGCCTCAGGCAGGCGGGCGACTTTCTTTTCGATCAATTGGATCGTGCTCATAGGTTTACCTCAAACGATTCAGTCGTTGGTGTAAACCTCAGCCACGCTCAACTGCGGCTGCGCGCGGGAAACAAACCCAAAGAATATCCTCGCTATGCGCCCGCGAGGGAACCATCATCTACGTAGCGCATCCCTTCGGGGTGCCAACCCCATGTGATTGCTCTGGTAGAGTGGGTCATCTCAACCACGCTAGCTGTTCACGACCATGCCTCTTCCCCTGGCTGAAGCCGCCGCCCTGTGCGGCATTTCCTCAATGATTGGCGACGCTGTCGCGAAAGGCTGGTTCGACCGGTCCCCGATATTCGGGTTGAACAAAGGGCGGTCCTTTTGAGTGCCAATCGTCGGTTCTGGGCTTCGCTTTCAGCAGCGCTTCTGCTGGCGGTGATGGGGATGGTGGTTTCGTTCTGGGCGTTTGGGCAGATCGAAAAGGCGGCGCTGGCGCGGCGGCACACGTTCGTTGTGATGGGCCTCGCGAACCAATGGCTGTCCAGCCTGAAGGACGCGGAGACGGGACAGCGTGGCTTTTTGGTGACGGGCGACGAACGTTTTCTGGAGCCCTATCTGGCGGTGCACGATGGTATTACCAGCCACTTAAAGGAACTGCGGGAAGCGACCTTGATCGTTGAAGCTCAGAAGCATCTGGACGCCGTGGCCCCGCTGACGGAAGCGAAGTTGGCGGATTTGGCGCAGATCATTGAGTTGCGTCGCCAGCAGGACACCGCTGCGGTACTGGCAAGTGTTGGCAGCGGCCAAGGCAAGAGCTTGATGGATTCGATCCGGGCCGAAATGGGGGCGTTCATCCAGATTGAGGAGGCGGCCCTTGCCCAGAAGGAAGCGCAGTTCCAAGCACGCATGCGTTTGCTGTTTGGTATCATCATCCTCACCAGCTTGCTGATGCTGGCGGTGGCGCTGGTGTTTGTCTATTTGATGCATCGGCACAGCCAGGACCGGCTCAAGGTTCTGGTGCATCTCAAAACCCAGGACCTGCTGACGAAACAGGAGGAGACGAGCAAGCAATTGCAGACGGCCAATGATGCTTTGCAGATCACGGAGGAGAAGCTCGCGGTGACGCTCAACTCCATCGGCGACGCCGTGCTGGCCACGGATGCTGAAGGCCGTGTGACCTACCTGAATTCCGTTGCCGAAGAGCTTACGGGTTGGACGCTAGCGCAGGCCGCAGGCAAGCGGGTGGACGAGATCTTTCAGATCGTCAACAAAGACACTCGCTTGGCCGCTGTCATCCCGGTGCAGGAATCCCTGGAGCATGGCAGGATCGTGGGACTGGCCAATCACACCGTGCTGATCGCCCGCAATGGCACCGAGTGCGATATTGCCGATAGCTGCGCACCGATCCGCGACCGCGCGGCCAAGGTGATTGGTGCCGTGCTGGTGTTCCGCGATGTCACGGCTGAATATGCGGCCCATAAGGTCTTGCGGGACAGCGAAGCGCGGCTGCGGACCAGCGAGGCAAAGCTCGGTGGCCTGATCGCTTCGGTCATGGATGCGGTTATCGCCATTGATTCCAATCATTGCATCACCCTTTTCAATGCTTCAGCGGAGGAAATGTTTGGCTATACGGCTGGCGAAATGCTGGGCTCGAATCTCGACCGGCTGATTCCTTCCCCGTTTCGGTCGGCTCACGGTGATCAGGTGCGCCAATTTGGCGAAACCAATGTGCACAAGCGGATGATGAGCAAGCCGGGTGAGGTATCCGCCCTTCATGCCGATGGCAGCGAGTTCCCAGTGGATGCATCCATCGCGCAGTTTGACGTTGAGGGGCAGAAGATGTTTACCGTGGTGCTGCGCAACATCACAGAGCGCAAACACATGGACCGGGCCCTGCGGGACAAGGCCATCGAGCTGGAACAGGCCATGGCCGTGGCGGAGAAATCCAACCGGGCGAAGTCGGACTTCCTCTCCAGCATGAGCCATGAGTTGCGCTCGCCGCTCAATGCGATTCTGGGCTTTGCCCAGCTCATGGAGTCGGATGTTCCGCCGCTCTCGGACACCCAGAAATCGAGCATCGACCAGATCCTGCACGCGGGCTGGTTTTTGTTGGAACTGATCAACGACATTCTGGATCTTGCGGTGGTGGAGTCCGGCCGGCTCTCGCTTTCACTGGAGGCGGTGTCGCTGCCCGAAGTGATGATTGAATGCAAGGCCATGATCGAACCCCAGGCGCAAAAGCGCGCCATCCGCATGACGTTTCCGACGTTCGACGCCCCTTGTTTTATCAGGGCCGACCGGACGCGCTTGAAGCAGGTGCTGATCAATCTGCTTTCAAATGCGATCAAGTATAACAAGGAAGGCGGCATGGTCGAGGTGACCTGTGTTTTGACCGCCGCCAGCCGCCTTCGCATCAGCGTGAGGGACACGGGCGCGGGGCTGTCGCCAGAGATGCTGGCCCAGCTTTTTCAGGCCTTCAATCGCCTGGGTAAGGAGTCCACTGGCGAAGAGGGGACCGGCATCGGCTTGGTGGTGAGCAAGCGGCTGGTGGAACTCATGGAGGGCACCATCGGCGCTCAAAGCAGGGTGGGAGTGGGCAGCGTATTCACCATTGAAATGAGCGCTGATCTCGATCCCCATGCCGGATACATCAAGGCCGCCAGCACGATGGCGGCGACATCGCCCGCAGCAGTAGGAGCGCGTTCACGCCTAGTGCTTTATGTGGAGGACAATCCCGCCAACCTCAAGCTCGTGGAGCAACTGATCGCCCGCCGCCCCGACCTGCGTCTTCTCACGGCGACCGATGGCAACGAGGGCGTGAATCTCGCGCGTGGTTCTTTACCCGACGTCATCTTGATGGACATCAATCTCCCTGGCATCAGTGGCATCGAGGCCATGAAGATCATTCGCAGTGAAGCTGCTACAGCGAACATTCCCGTGGTGGCCCTCAGCGCCAATGCCATTCCGAGTGACATCACCAAAGGCCTGGAGGCCGGGTTCTTCCGGTACCTGACCAAGCCGATCAAGGTGCCTGAGTTTCTGGAGACCTTGGATCAGGCGCTTGACGCGGCGGCAGGGGACAGCCCACTGAGATAGCTCTCATAGGGTTATGGTGACTGATTCCTGGTCGCCACCTTCATCGAGACGGGCTTGCCCACTCGGGTGATTAATTCAGCTTCTCGGGCTCGCGTGCTCATGTCGTCGCCTGCTACAGGCTTGCCCATGCTGCATCCTCCTCGGGGGAGTCCCACTCAAGCGCGAGGACGGTTTCGCTGGCAAGCAGGCCATTGAAGGCGGCGTCCTGCGTTTTCTGCGTGGAAGTGAACGGTCCTACTTGCGGCGCACTTTCCAGACGGGCTAACCACTCATGCTCACTCATGAAACACGGATCATCTGAATTCAGAATCGTTCATTTTCTGGAAATGAGTGTCTGATTAGTGTTCCATGAGGGGTTCAAAAATTCGGCGTCTCTCGAGATTCCTTGTCCCTACCGCACCGGCTCCGCGCTCCAGATTTTGAGGTCGTCGAAGAGGCCGTCTTTGCCCATGCAGCCGAACTCGACCTTCGACTTCGTTGCGTGGGCGATGCCGGGGGACTGGAGGAAGGCCACGGGCTTGCCGTCGATGGAGGCGCGCATCGTGTCGCCCACGGTTTCGAGCATGAAGCTGTGCCAGGCCTCGGGATCGAGGCTGAGCGGGAAGCTGGCGTTTTTGCGGCCTTTCGGGGTCGGGGGCTTGCCGGTGGCGCCTTCGGGGCGGGCCACGGCCAGGCCCTTCTTATCCACGAGGGTGATCTTGTCCGCCGCGATGCGCGCCATGCAGAGGTGCCCGTAGTGCGAGCCGTTGAACTTCCGGTCGTCAAACTCCGCCGTCACCGACTGCGCGCCGCCCAGCCGGAAGCGGAACTCGATCACGCTGTCCTTTGTCGGGATGTCATTGCCGATCACCGCCTGATGCCCCTTCACCGGCGGCTTGCCCTCCTTCGCCGGCGCGTCAAAGCGCATCTGCGTGCCCTTCAGCGCACCGTTCTCCAGGGAAAACGTCGGCACCACGATGGCCCAGCCCTTGTCCTTGCCCAGCTCCGCCCGCTCAAAGTCATCGGAAAAGAGCATCTCCTTCTTCTTCGCCGTCGGCTCTGCGGGGATGGAAGGCAGCTTCGGCGCATCAGCAGCGAAGGTGGAGGCGGTGAGAAGGCTGGCCAGGGTGAGGAAGCGGAGGTTCATGGGGGAGATGGAACGCACTGTGCCCGAATGTTTGTCAGTGCATCGTCAAAAAATGCCCGGCTTTTCTTGGAGATCTATGCATACGCCTCAGCAGTGGGTCCTGTGAACTTGGAGGCCAGAGCTCCCGTGGATTCATTTAGCGTATCACGCATACCTATTTTTTCCCATCGCTCACGCGATGCGCTGGCAACAAAAATGATGACTCCGTCATTCACGACCCAGTAACTTTTTATACCTGATCTACTTTTATAGAAAGACTAATCGGTTGCAGCATAAACATATAAGATTAATTACGAGGAATGGAAGACCGTCACTTGCTCGAAACCATCTTTGGTAGTTTCAATCCATTACGCTTGCACATGAAGCTTGGAGGGGATGAGTCGGACTATACAGCTGATGGGTCAAGTATTGAGACATTAGCTACATGGGTCCATGAACGAACACATTTTCATCAGACAATTTTCACCGCATTTGGTCAAATTTGTTGGGACAGCCAAAGGCAAATGACTGGTTATCTTGTAAACGAATGGCGAGAAATGCCCCTGCTCTCCAATGGAAAACGCGGCCTCCCCTTGGCTCACGCTGCCAATGGCTTCATTCCGGCTCAGGTAAAGGGCATTCTCGCTCGAGATACATGCTATGAATCCATTATGCTTTTTCGAGCTCGCCACTCACTCCCACACCCCGAGCGGCTTTTTAGCGAACTGAAACTAAAGCTTATAAACAAGCCATGGATGATTAATCCTACAGTTTCAGTGGGAGGTGAAAATTACTCGCTAGAGGGTAATGATATCTTGGAGGGACAAGCCCTCTTCGTAGAGGCGTCTTTTTTAGAGGCACAGGGAAGAAAGAGAGAGGAAATATGGGATCATTTATCGCTTAAAAAGTGTTATTGGCTTGCTCGCGATTGGTTTCTTGAGCAGATAGGCGAGGAGCGCTATTCTGATTTTCCTTTTGTGTGTGATCTAGCACTTCAAACAAGCCGAAGGCCAGATATCCCCACTACTCAGGAGGAATGGGAGGCATCATCTCCTTCATGGAGGTTTTTCAAGTTAACGCAAGCACTCAAAGGAGAGACGGGGCTGACAGTTGGTCCATTCCAGGATTGGCCGTTAAATTACGACAAGTTTGCTCAAACGCTTCTCTGTCAGTGTAATTTTAAGTCGCTCAATGAAGTTTTCGAAGAACGAAGAGAGGCCCTCCATCGGAGGCCTGAAATGATGAAACTAGAACAACTGTTAGAGCGCGCCATTGATTACCGACTAAATGTGCCTTGGTGTGCAGGAAATCCGATTGTTAGCTCAAGTCTTTGGCAAGAACTGCTGAAAACTTTGCCTGCTCCTCTCGTGCAAGTTGAGGGAAAAATCGGAACTCACGCAGTTTCAGATCAAGATCTCAACAATGAAATTGTGATGGAATTGCAATTCCAAGCGCTGGCATCCCAAATATTAGGGGAGTTTTCAGATTATGCTAAATTTAATAGGGCAGTAGAATGTGCTTTCAATAAGTTTGGTATACCCAAAGGATGTGAATTCCAAAAAACCCATGGCTGCGTAGGATGCTATCGACCTGAGGATGGGCCTCCACATGCGCCGGTGGAATCTAACGGCGTGCTAGCGGGCTGTACTTTTGAAGCACTCCTAATTTCATCGGGCAATCCAAGTGATAAGATCGAAGTGAATGCAGATGCGACATTTCCAAGTTTAGCAGAAATAGAGCAAAGACTATCGCGAGAATATCCTCGATAAGACGTCAGGCTGCCCTAGATGCATTAGTAGCCTGGCATTCCCCCGAGATTAATAGTTGATCATTTCATCACTGCATGGCCGCCGAAGCAATTGCTCGTAGCCCGAAAATCCAAGATTCAAATCGACTAGCACCGCCCGAAACGGTCTTCCCGAGAAGATCAGCTGCATTTAAATTCGTCCCCGTTGTGAAAAAACTCAATGCTCTCACTTTGTTAGCCGTATTAGTGGCCCTGTGAGCGAAAAAGTTTCGCACATGACGCAAATCTTCCGCTGGAGAGTTGCTGGCTCCAATTGCGGCAGCTACAGTTGCCAAATTTGCTATATGCAAATGTCGTGCTGCGTTAATTGCCTCACTAGCGGTTGCCCATCTCGGCTCAAATTTTCTCTGAGATGTCGACCTAATACTTGCAGCAATTGCGTCTGAGAAAGTAACAATTCCGGGTGCCTTAGCGAGTGCTACGCCAGCCATGGTGACCGGTTCGTTACATGCTGACGAAAGCACAATAGCTCTGCAGCACCGCGCCCAGTCGTCGTGCAGCCTTAACGTGGCCATTTCAGGGAGCAGCGAGAAAGATTTTTCTGAAATCCTGCTGGATCGAAATGCCATTAATTCACGATTGAATTCAGCCAGAAGCCAAGCAGATGATCGCAAGAAACTTCGATAGGCAGAATCGAGGCTGTTCGCTTGCACGACTAAATGGGGCTGGGCCGCAGGGCATCAAAGAAAAGAGGAAATCTCATCTTCCTGCTGGCAATTCGTTGAGTTGATGATTTTGACGCCGTCCAGAAACCTTCATAACCCGGAACTGGCTCGTCGGAGCCGATGACCGAGTTAATCTGGGCCAGATTATTACGCGATGCGTGCAGATCATTAAGCAAGTTGTCTGGTCGATCAGGCAATGAATCCAACTCGCCTTTTGGAATGCCAAACAATGCATGTGCGATAGCTGCAAAGAGCATAAGGAAATGAGGCCCACTGCAAACAGGGGTGCCGCGCAAATCATCTGCGAAGTTAGCTGTGAAATACTCAAGAGCTCGGTCGACTTTTGATTGCGCGGAGCCATCAAACGATTTGTCGTGATGTGTATAGATTTTGTCGATCTTGGCCTGTCCTCCATCTGTGACGCCATCAAGGACAATCCCATACATTTCCGCCATCAACGAATCGGAAAGCATCCTGACACGATCCCTTATCGAAATAATCTTGTAGTCGTCCCAAAGCTTGTTCCATTTAAGTGAGGACTCGTGGATTGCCCACTTAAAGTCCCCCTGAAATTTCGCATGCCGTTTCTCAGCATCATTTAGCTGAACATTATATGAATTTAGCCGTGCAAAAACTTCAAAAACCTCGGAGTCTGATGCATTTAGAAGTTGGCCAACGGCAATCGGATAACTCAAAAATTTACCCTGAAGTTCAGCGTCAAGTGTTGAATATTTTTTGCCTTGGAACTCTTTGGCAACTTTTGACAGAGAGAACTTATCATTTGCGAATTCAATGATTGCTCGCAAGCGTTGTTGTCCATCCACCACTTCACGAATTGATTTTTTCGATACCAAGTCAACTGAAGTTCTAAAGTAGACTTTAGGCATCGGCAACTCTCGCAAGATCGTATCGATCAAATAAGAGCGTGCGGCTGGCGGCCAAACACTTCCTCGCTGGAAGTGAGGACTTAATATAAGTTTGCCCTCATTCTGCCAATCAAGAAAGTCGGAGATGCGATACTGCTCAAGTATTGTTGGCATAGTGGCGAAGATTAAACTCTTAAACTGGGCAGTTGCTATTGTAAATTATGCCTTCGCGTAAACCTCAGCCCCCGCTTCCACGAACTCCTTGCTCTTCTCCTCCATTCCCTTGGCGAGCGCTTCCTCTTCCGAGATCGCCTGCTCCGCCGCGTATTTGCGCACGTCCTCCGTGATCTTCATGCTGCAGAAGTGCGGGCCGCACATGCTGCAGAAGTGGGCGGATTTGGCGCCGTCCTGGGGGAGGGTTTCGTCGTGGAAGGAGCGGGCGGTGACGGGGTCGAGGGACAGATTGAACTGATCTTCCCAGCGGAACTCGAAGCGGGCTTTGCTGAGGGCGTTGTCGCGGTACTGGGCACCGGGGTGGCCTTTGGCGAGGTCGGCGGCGTGGGCGGCGAGTTTATACGTGATGACGCCGACTTTGACGTCTTCCTTGTTGGGCAGGCCGAGGTGTTCCTTCGGCGTGACGTAGCAGAGCATGGCGCAGCCGTACCAGCCGATCATGGCGGCGCCGATGCCGCTGGTGATGTGGTCGTAGCCGGGGGCGATGTCAGTGGTGAGGGGCCCGAGGGTGTAGAAGGGGGCCTCGTGGCACCACTCGAGCTGCTTGGCCATGTTTTCTTCGATCATGTGCATGGGCACGTGGCCGGGGCCTTCGTTCATGACCTGCACGCCCTTGGCCCAGGCGCGGGTGGTCAGCTCGCCCTGCACTTCGAGTTCGCCAAACTGCGCCTTGTCATTCGCATCCGCGATGGAGCCGGGACGCAAACCGTCGCCGATGGAGAAGCTCACATCGTAGGCGGCCATGATGTCGCAGATGTCGTCCCAGTGGGTGTAGAGGAAGTTTTCCTTGTGGTGGGCCAGGCACCACTTGGCCATGATGCTGCCGCCACGGGAGACGATGCCGGTCATGCGGGAGGCCGTCATGGGCACAAAGCGCAGCAGCACTCCGGCGTGGATGGTGAAGTAATCGACGCCCTGCTCCGCCTGCTCGATGAGCGTGTCGCGGAAGAGCTCCCAGGTGAGGTCCTCGGCCTTGCCGTTCACTTTTTCGAGGGCCTGATAGATGGGCACGGTGCCGATGGGCACGGGGCTGTTGCGCAGGATCCACTCGCGCGTGGCGTGGATGTTCTTGCCGGTGGAAAGATCCATCACGGTGTCGCCGCCCCACTTGGTGGCCCAGCGCATTTTCTCCACCTCTTCCTCGATGCTGGAGGCCACGGCGCTGTTGCCAATGTTGGCATTGATCTTCACCAGGAAATTGCGGCCGATGATCATCGGCTCCAGCTCGGGGTGGTTGATGTTGGAAGGAATGATGGCGCGTCCGGCGGCCACTTCGCTGCGCACAAACTCCGGCGTGATCTCATTCGGGATGCGCTGCGGGAAGCGCTTGAAGATGCCTGGCGTGTACTCGCTCTGGACCTGGGAGGAGCCCACGTGCTGCTTGTCCAGATCGTTGCGGACGATGTCGGTGGTGAAGTCGGCGATCTTAGCGCGCTTCATGTTTTCGCGGATGGCGATGAACTCCATCTCCGGGGTGATGATGCCGGCGCGGGCGTAGGCGAGCTGCGTCACCACCTTGCCGGGCTTCGCCTTCAGCGGCTGGCGTTGCGCATTGATGGGGGCCTTCAGCGGGCTGAGGATGCCTTCGCGCTTGGCGGCGGCGTATTCGGCGTGGTTCGCGGTGAGGTAGCCGTTGTCACGCGGCTCGATGGCGCGGCCGTCGTAGGCTTCCACGTCGTTGCGGGCGAGGATCCAGGCCTTGCGCAGGCCGGGCAAGCCTTCTTCCACGGTGCCCTTGTAGTCGGGGTCGCCCCAGGGGCCGGAGGTGTCATAGACGCGCACGGGTTCGTTCTCGATGATGCGGCCGTTGAAATCCTTGGTGGGGGAGAGGGTGATCTCGCGCATGGGCACCTGCACCTCCGGGTGGATCTGGCCCTGCACGTAGACGCGGGTGGAGGCGGGGAGTTGCTCGGAGGAGTGGGGCTCGAAGGATTCTTGGGCGGCGATCATGGAGGAGGGGTCTGGATTCAGGTTTTAAAATTGCAAGTTGGGGCAACCTGAAGAAACTGAGTGAACCTCCGAGCGAACTCCCTTCGGCGGCATGACCCGCATCAGGTTCGGAGGGTTCGGATCCAGGAAGATCCATCTCAGTCCCTGCAATGGGACGCCCCTGTCGTGACGCGGTTATGGTGCGGCCAGTAGGGCGAAGGTCAAGGGGAAGTGGGCGGGGAGTTGATTGGAAGAGGTTCGCCGCAAAGGGGCGCAAAAAGACGCAAAAAGATGATGGGGGATGGGAGGCCGGGGCCACTGCAGAGGGAGGTAAAGAGGGGGCTAGGAAAAGGACAGAAACTCGTTGTTTACTATGGTAATTATTGTAAGCTTAGATGTTTTATCAGTCGATGTTGCGCTTTACCCCCCATTTTTCCGGCCTTTTCGCGAGTGCCGTCCTGCTGCTGACCGCAGCCACGGCGGTGCGGGCGGACATCGTCTCGGACTGGAATGCGCTGGCGCTGACGTCGATGACGGCCAATGCGGACCCGCTGGTGGCGCATGATTTGGCCATCCTGGCGGCCTCCATGTACAATGCGGATCAGAGCATTCAAGGCACCTACAACACCTACGGCTACGGCTCTTACCCGGCCCCCGGTGCCGGACCTGCAGGCGCGGACTCCCAGGCGGCGATGATCGCGGCGGCCAACACTGTGATGCAGTATCTCTATTCGGGATCGAGCTCGGAAGCGACCTCCCTCTACAACAGCCAGCTCAGCGGTATTGCCAACAGCCAGGCGAAGACCGACGGCATCGCGTGGGGCGTCACCATCGCCAACAATTTTCTTAGTGCGCGTTCGGGCGATGGCTCGGCCGATGCCGCCACCACCACTTACTCGCCCGTGGGCACCATCGGCTACTGGCAGCAGACTTCCGCCGCCGGCGCGCTGCTGCCGGGCTGGGGCAGTGTGGGCACCTTTGCCATCCCGGGAGTGGGCTCCTACTTGACCACGCTGCCGGGCGGTTCCGTCACCTCGTATTTGCAGTCCAGCCAGTATGCGGCGGATTACGCCCAGGTGAAGGATCTGGGGTCAAACTTCAGCGCCACGCGCACCTCGGATCAAACCAATCAGGCCTACTTCTGGGCTGCCGGAGACGGCACGGTGAAGATGTCGGGCATGTGGAATCAGATCGCCCAAACCGCCGCCGTCACGGCAGGACTTAGCACCCCTGAAACGGCACGCCTGCTGGCCACCCTGAATGTGGCCATCGCCGATGCAAGCACCGCCGCCATGGCCACGAGCTACGACACGCAGTTCTGGCGTCCCGAAACAGCCATTGCCAACGGCGACATCGATGGCAATGCCAGCACCGTGGTGGATTCGTTCTGGGCTCCCCTGATCAATTCCCCATCGCTGCCGGAATACGTGTCGCTGGGTGCCACGATCAGTGAAGCCGCCGCCGTCGTGCTGGCTTCCTACCTCGGTGACAATGTCTCCTTCAGTCTGGGCAGCGACATCAATGGAGACGGCAATATCGATCTGACACGCAACTTCACCAGCTTCAGCCAGGCCGCGAACGAAGCGGCGATGGCGGGCGTCTATGGCGGCACGCAGTTTCAGACGTCCGTCGCCGACGGGCAGATCCTCGGATCGAATGTGGCGAACTACGTGCTGGCCAACAACTTCACCGTCGTGCCCGAGCCCGCCGGAGCTGTGCTGGTATTGTGTGGTGGATTGTTTCTGCTGGGAGCGCGCAGACGCCGCTAGATACCGAGCCGCCGATGCGTTGATGTGCGATGAACCGCATCGCATGTTCCGTCTTTTCCGCCCTCCTTCTGTTTCCCGCGCTGCTGCCAGCGCTCGATGAAGCGAAACTGGCCGCCATCCATCCTGCCATGGAGGCTGCAATCAAAGCCAAGCAGGCCGCAGGCATCGTCACGCTGGTGATGGAAAAGGGGAAGGTCGTTCACTTCGATGCCGCAGGCATGGTCGACATCGGCAAAGGCCGCGCGATGGAAAAAGACGCGCTGTTTTGGATCGCCTCGATGACGAAATCCATCAACGCCACCGCCGTGATGGTGCTGGTGGATGAAGGCAAGCTCTCGCTCGATGAACCCGCTTCCAAGTGGCTGCCGGAACTCGCCAAAGTGAAGCTGGCCGATGGCAGCGCGCCGGAAAAACCCATCACCCTGCGCATGCTGCTCAGCCACACCGCAGGCATCGCCTTTCCACGTCGTGCGCCTTCGGATGGAGCCATCTCTTTGAAGGCCTACGTGGCCTCATTGCTCAAGACCCCGCTCGCCTTCCAGCCGGGCAGTGCCTACGAGTACGGCTTCGGACCCACCGTGTCCGGGCGTATCATCGAGCTCGCTTCGGGCATGAAGTACGACGCGTTTTTGCAGGCCAAAATTTTCACGCCGCTGGGCATGAAGGACACGATGTTCAATCCCGATGAAGCCCACCGCGCACGCATCGCCCGCACCTACAAGATGGATGACGAAAGTCATGAACTCGTGCCCGGTTACAATCCCTTCGTCACCAGCGACGCCAGCGTCCCGCACATGACGGAACCCGCAGGCGGCCTTTTCTCCACCGCTGCGGACATGGGGCGCTTTTACGCGATGATCGCCAACGGCGGCGAGCTCGATGGCGTGCGCATCGTCAGTGAAAAATCCGTGAAGGACATGACCAACCCGGTGAGCGCCGGTGGCAAGCAGCTCAACTACGCCTGCGGCTGGCAGGTGAACACGGCCACGCAGCGCGTGAATTCGCAGATGCCCGCGGGCAGCTTTGGCCACGGCGGCGCCTTTGCCACAAATGGCTGCCTCGATCCGCAGAGCAAGATCGTCACCGTGTATCTGGTGCAGAACGTGCTGGTGCCAGAAAGTGGCAAACCTAAGGATGAGTTTCAAAAGCTGGTGATGGAAGCCGCTGGCATCCAAGTGGCGGCGCTGCCGGCAATAAAGAAGAACAAACCTTAAACTCATTGCGGTAATAGGCGAGGTTCTTGCTTGCTCAAAGGGTTGAGGATCAAGTAATCTCGAAAATATCGAATGAGAAATTCAACCGTCACCCGCCGCGCCTTTGTTTCGACCGGCTTTGCCGCCGTGACCGGGGCCTTTTTAGCCGCTGAGGAGCAGGTGGTCGCCCCGCTGGGAGTGCCGTTGCATCAGGAGTCGCTGGCGTTTGATTTTGACGCCCTTGAGCCGCACCTCGATGCGGCGACCTTGAAGCTGCACTACAGCAAGCATCACGGTGACATTCTCGAGAAGCTCAAGGAGACGCTGCAGCCGCTCAATCTGAAGGTGGGCAATGTCTCAGCCTTGATGACCAACATTCCCCGACTGGTGCTGCCGATCAACCCTCGCAAAACCATGGTGCGGATGGGCGGCCCGCCTGCAAAACTGTCCGCTGAAAGCCAGCGGGATCTCCGTCAGTATGGCGGGGCGCACATCAATCATACCGCCTTCTGGCGCTTTTTGGCACCGGCAGGCTCAGGACCCGCCGGACCGGAGGGCAAGGTGGCTGCCGCGATTGTCAAAGAATTTGGCGGCATCAATGAATTCAAGACCGCCTTCACCGAAGCCGCCATGAAGCATTTCGGTTCCGGGTGGGCGTTCCTGGTTTACCGCCCGGATGGCAGGCTGGTCATCACCACCATGAAGAATGAGGACAATCCTCTCATGACCGATTTTGTGAAGCCGGAGGAGCAGGGCAGGTTCATTCTGTGCCTCGATCTCTGGGAGCACTCCTACTATTTGAAGTATCGGAACGACCGCAGAAAATACGTCGAGGCGTGGTGGAATGTGGTGAACTGGAATTCCGTGTCGCGTTCCTACACCGTGGCCACATCCAGGGGGCGGGTGTGAGAAAGTACTCACGAGCTTTAGCTCGTTCTGGAAAGCGTCCTTGGGTCACCCAGAATGAGCTAAAGCTCATGAGCACTTTCCTAACTAGCGCGTGGGATAAAGGTCGGGCATCAGCAGCGGGCGCAGCACCATGGGGGTGAGTGCGCGTGGCAGCGGCACCCAAGGGTGACCTTTGTCATTCTTCCGCAGGCCCCACCAGAGGCGGCCGCCGTTGCGCCAGGGATCAATCACGAGGCCGTCTTCAAAACGCTGGCCCTTCGCGGTGACGATGATGCCGTGGTGTTCCAGCCAGGTGTCGCGCTTGGAGGAGGTGAGGTGCAGTTCCAGCGTCTTGAGATTGAGACGGAACAGGAAGGGGAACAAATCATCCCGCCACTGGTAGCAGAGGCCGCGCTTGCGCAGGCCGGTGTTGACGAGGCCGTTGTTCATCCACGGTTGGGAGAAGGGTTTGAAGTCCTCGGCGAGTTTGGCGGATTCTTCGATCGCCGTGGTGGCCAGCCGGTCGGCCTCGCGCGCGTTCACCGTCGGGGACAGTTGCTGGAGATCGAGGCTGAGTTGCCGGGCTCTTTCCTGACGTAGGGCGGGCGTGCCAGGAGTGACGCAGCAGGTCAGGGCGAGTGTGAGCAGCAATAAGCAAAGGCGCGAAACGGTGAACATGCGGTGAGGAAAAATCAGGACAGCGGGCCGTGGGCGGCCTCATGCAGCGCGCGGGCCTGCTGCTGCCATTGCTCACGGGTGGCGCGGTTTTTAAAGGCCAGGAGTTCGCTGAAGGCGCGCTGCTCGTCCTCATCCCACTGAGCGATCTGCCGCCAGGTGCGGATGCCGTGGGCACGAAGCTGCTCGCTGATGATCTTTTTGATGCCCTTGATCTGCGTGAGATCGTCATCCGGCACGGTCAAGAGTGCGGATTCCCCCTCCTCCACACGGCGAAGCACCTGCGTTTGAATTCGCAGCCGTTCGATCTCTGTCGTCGCGATGGCCAGACGCTTCTCACTGTCGGTCAAACTGCGGCGGGCAAGCCCCAGGCCGGCGGGATCGGCGGGTGTATGCCCTTCGAGTTTGGTGATGCGGCGCTGCCAGTCGTCGCGCTCCTGCGTCAGCGTGGCGAGGCCCGTCTGACGCGTGCTGAGCTGGCCTTCGAGCACGGTGATTTTTTCGTGCAGCGTGGAGGTGGCTGCCTTGGGCTTCGCCGGAGTGGTGCGTTTGCGCTTGGGTTTGGCAGGGGCTTCTGCCGTCTCGACAGCAACAGCAACAGTAACAGGAGCAGGAGCAGGAGCAGGAGCAGGAGCAGGAGCAGGAGCAGGAGCAGGAGCAGAGCTGCGCAGGCTTTCGAGTTCTGTCTGTGCGGAAGTGTGTGCTGCACGCAAGTGCTCAAGATCTGCCAGAAGCTGGGCTATTTCCGTTTCGAGCGCCTGTGCGGCTTCATTGGCCTTGGCGGCCTGATCCTGGCGCAGACGTGCTTCGCTTTGGGCGGATTTCAAATCGCCGCGCAGTGCCTGAAGCTCGGCTGCAACTGCCGGGTCTTGCAGGGCAGGGGCTACGCTGGCGGTAGATGTGGCAGTGGCGGTGGCGCGGTCGGTTTCAGCCTGACGCAGGGCTGCGTGCGCCGTGTCGATCTGTGCGGCCAGCTCATTGATGCGCTTCTGCATGTCACTGCCACGCCACTGCCAGCCGAACCACGCAAATAGAACGGCGGTGATGCCGAGCAGCGGTGCGAGGTAGAGCAGCAGCCAGAGGAGAGAGGACATCAGCGGAGGGCAGGGGGCGTCAGGTGCATGCGAAGCTGCTCGATCGCCTCGGCAGCGAGATCTTCAACAACAGCGGCGGGAATACCGGCGGGAATGCGGTCGGAATGGGCCAGCCCGCCCGCTTCGACGAGTTCGCGTGTCACTGGAATGAGCGTCCAGGTGCTGCCTGGTTTGGCGAGGGCAAACATCCCGGCGCTGCTGGCGGTAGGTGGCGGTGGCAGGCTTTTGAGGGTGTGCAGAATGCTGCCGGAGGACTCGCAGTCGCCGCTCACATGCACCCCGTCACTGATGACGAGGTACTGCGCGCCGTAGGCCAGACGCACGGCAGCGATGAGCTGGGCGCGTACTGCCTCTTCGGCGACCTGCCCCGAGACGAAGGCCTTGGCACCGAACAGGGTGAGGGCGATGAATGCAGGGTGTCTGGGCTGGGAGGGAGCCGGTGAATGAGAGTCATCTCCATGCAGCCAGTTGCTGAGCAAAGCGCTGTCATTTTGCAGCAGCCTGGCTTCAAGCCCGTGCGGCAGATCGTTCTTCCACGACTGCTCGCGGGGGGCGACCTGCCAGTCCACGGGCTTCCAGGCTTCGCCACTGAAGCTGAGAAAACAGGACTTGCCACCCGCCTTGCCCTCCTGCGGCATCAGGGCGGTGGTGATGGGGCCAAAATCACCGCTGGGACGGCGCTCCGCACTGACGCGGATTTCATCATGCAGGCGGCGCGGTGCGAAGGTGGCCAGGGCGTCTTCGAGAATCTCCTGCTTCATGGCGGCGGTGCCGACTTCGCCCCGGAGGATCATCTGCTGATCACGCACCGCGATGAAAAGGTAACCCGGCGGCAGGCTGCCCAGGCGCTCGCTTTTCGCCTGGGCGAGGTGCTGCTGCTGCTGGGTGGCGCGCAGTTCTTTCAATGCAGGGCGCACCTGCTTCTGCCATTCGTCCTCGCTGACTCCCAGCGCGAGCGCTTCAGTGAGCAGGTCGGCGTCAGATTTGCCCAGAGTCAGCTCCTTCCATGACTGGCCGATGCGGGCCAGATAGGCCTGCGCACTGGATTGCGGGGCCGGAACCGTGCGCAGGGTGGTGGAGACGCTGGCGGCTTCGTCGTGGTTCTCAGCGTCAGTGCCAGGCATGCCTTCGCTCACGCCGCCCCGGAGGCTCCAGGCCTCCTGCACGCTGCGCGCGAGGTCGCGTGCTTCATAGACGTTGGCGGTGGTGCCCAGCAGACGCGCGTGCGCTCCGTCGGCAGCCAGCAAAATCCAGCCGGGAGGGCTGGGGATGACTTCGACCTCGCTCTGCAGACCACCGACCGGATTGAGGTAACGCCCGAGCCCAAAGGAAAGCGGTGCAGGCAGGCGCACCTGATCGCGCACGGTGGTTTCGATCAGGCTGCGGTCCTCCTGCGTGCGCACGCTGCCGGTGAGGCGCGCCTTTTGACCGTCGAACTCAAGGTGCAGTCCGCCAAGGCGTTTGTGCAGGGCGGGCTGCTGCGAGAGCACCTCCTGGGCGGCCGTTTCCAGATCCCGCTGCAGGTGCGGCAGGCACACCAGCGCACCGACAAGCCAGAGCGCGAAGAGGGTGGCAGCAGAGAGGATCCAGCGCGCGCGAGTCATGGCGGGGGAGGTCACGCTTTTTCGGTGAGCATGCGCACCTCGTCGAAGCTGTAACGACGTGTCTCGCCACGCTGATTGGTCTGCAGCAGGGTTTGCGTGCCGGTATCCAGCGAAGTGAGCCAGCCCTCCCCATAGGCCCAGGTGTCGAGGCAGATGCGCCCGGGGAGAATGAGGGGCAGTCCGCTCTTCTGGGCGGTGTGGCCGCAGACCAGAGTCTTGCCCGAGAAATGCGGGTGGGAATCATCAAAGCGCCGCCAGAACAGCCAGTCGTCGCTCTGATCCGGCATGGGCAGCATGGCGTTCACATTCGCATGGGCAAAGATATGCGTCTCGTTTGTATGCCAGCGGCGCAGGCGCTGGCTCAGGAAGTCCCAGTGCTCCTGCGGGATGGCGTTCCAGTCCGGCATGTCCATGACGCCGTAGGACTGCATGGTCTGCCTGCCGCCGACGCCATACCATGAACCAGGATCAATGAGCTGGCTGCGGGCGTCGAGCATGAGGATTTCATGATTGCCGAGCAGTGGGACGAGCTGGACGCTTTTTTCCAGTTCCAGCAGACGGTCCAGCACGCCACGGCTGTCCGGCCCGCGGTCCACGTAATCGCCCAGGGTGACGATTACATCGTCGCTCTGCGGGGCCAGTTCCTGCAGCATGAGGTCGAGCGCGGTGGAACAGCCGTGGATGTCACCAATGACCAGAGTGCGCCCGCAACTGCGTTCACGTGAGGGTAGTTGGACTCTTGACGTGTGAATGTCGGGAGTGTCGTCGCTGACCAAAATGGGCATCGGCCATTCTTGCGCGATGAGAGCCGGACGCAACCACCGATCATCGTGTTGGCACAATCCCTTTCGCCATGCAAGGTGTGGGAATGCCACCCACCCAGCAGCCCAGCACCCAGAACCCCGGCCAGTCGTATGTTGAGGGCGTTCAGCCTATCTTTGCGGCCCGTGGGCTGCGCAAAGTGTACCAAACCGGCGATCTCAATGTGGTGGCGCTCCAGGGGGTCGATCTCGATTTCAACCCGGGTGAACTGGTGGTGCTGCTGGGCGCATCCGGCAGCGGCAAGTCCACCCTGCTGAACATTCTCGGCGGTTTGGACATCCCCACCTCCGGCTCCCTGCGCTACAAAGGCTGGGACCTCTCCGGCGGCGGCGAGCGCACATTGACACAATTCCGCCGCAACTGCGTGGGCTTCGTGTTTCAATTCTACAATCTCATCCCCAGCCTCACCGCCCGCGAAAACGTGGCCCTCATCACCGACATCGCCCCGGACCCGATGAAGCCGGAGGATGCGCTGGACCGCGTGGGCCTGAGCCACCGCATGGACCATTTCCCCTCCCAACTCAGCGGCGGCGAGCAGCAGCGCGTGGCCATCGCCCGTGCCATCGCGAAAAAACCCGAGGTTCTGCTGTGTGACGAGCCCACCGGCGCTCTCGATGTGACCACCGGTATTACCGTGCTCGAAGCCATCGAGCGCATCAATCGGGAGCTCGGCACCCTGACCGTCGTCATCACGCACAACGCCGCCATGGCCGCCATGGCCGACCGCGTCCTGCACCTCTCCGACGGGCACATCGTCAAGGAAAGCCGCAACGAGACGCGGGTGGATGTATCCACCCTGCAGTGGTGATCAGGTGAAAAGGATGTGCGTCCCCGCACCGGCGGACTCTTCGTAAAACTGACCCACGGTCAGCACGTCATCAACGCGGTCCATCAGGTCTTCCTTCTTCAGTTTGAACATGTCCATCGCCAGCTTGCAGGCGAAAATCTTGCCGCCGGAGTCGGAGATGAGTTCGAGAAATTCGCGCACCGGCGGGATGTCGAGCTTCTCCATCTCCTTGTTCATGAGATGCGTGGCAAAGGCGGACACACCGGGGATGGCACCCATCACCGTGGGGAAGGGCATCGTGATGGGCAGGCCGAGCATCGGCATGGCCATGTTCAGCGCGGCATTGCCCACGGTGGAGACCTTCAGATGGTCCAGTGTTTTATTGGCCAGCGCATTCAGGCCGAAGAAGGTGAAAAAGAGCGAGGCCTCGATGCCCTCCATGCGGGCGCCGTTGGCCATGATCAGCGCGGGGTAGATGCCATCCAGCGAGCCACGGCTCACGATGATGGACATCTTCTTCACGGGTTGTTTGTCGTCTGGGGTGCTCATGATCGGGAAGGGCGGGGGATTAAATGCAGCCGACGGGTTTGGGAATGCCGGCAATTTTGGAAGACTTCTTCAGAGGGCCGCCGGGAAACAGATCGTACAGTTCCTTTGTCGTCACTACACCGCTTTTGCCCATGCTGCGGATGGTCAGGGCGGCGCCTTTCGCCTGCTGCTCCCGCAGGTAGCGCACCACCTTCATATGGGCGTCCGTCAACGCGCCAATTCCTTCCTCTGCGGCGATGGCGGCGGCGATGGCTTCATTCCACTGGGAGGCGTCAGTGAGGTAGCCTTCCTCGTTCACGTCGATTTCAGTTCCTGCGATGGTCTTTTTCATGATGGTTGTACGCGTTGATTTTTAAGATTCGGCTGGTTTCTTTTTCTGCCTGCTGATGCCCGGCAGCGGCCAGCCGCGAAGCAGGACATTCCAGTAGATGTGGCGGAAGGCCAGCTTGCCCCAGTGGTTCATGCGGCTCTCCTCCAGCAGGCGCATGGGGCCGAAGGCGAAGGGAAACGGCCCTTCGTGCGGCTCGTACTCGTAGTTGAAATCAATCAGCAGCGCCTTGCCGTTGCCGGATTCGATGAAGCAGTTCGAGTGTCCGTCGAACTCCTCCTTGAGCGGCTTGCCGGCGATGTGCAGCAGGATGTTGTCCGCCAGAGTCTCGCTTTCAAAATGGGCCACGGAGCCCGCCTTGGATGCGGGCAGGTTCGTCGCATCGCCGATGATGAAGACGTCCTTGTACTCCACGGACTGCAGCGTGTGCTTTTGCGTGGCGATGAAATCAAGATCATCCCCCAGGGCCGAGCGGCGCACGGCTTCATCTCCCATGTTCGTCGGCGTGGTGACGAGCAGGTCATAGGGCACCTCGCGGCCGTCAAAGCACACCAGCTTGTTGTTTTCCTGATCCACCTTCTCCGCCACGAAATCGGTCACGAGTTCGATGCCTTTGTCCCCGAGCAGATGCCCCAGTTTTTTTGATGCTTTCGGCTTGGTGAACGCCCCGGACAGCGGTGTGACATAGGTCAGGGTGACTTTGTCACGGATGCCCTGCTCGCGGAAAAAAGTGTCTGCCAGAAAGGTGAACTCCAGCGGGGCCACGGGGCACTTGATCGGCATCTCATTGATGTGCACCACCACGCGCCCACCTGTGAAGGTTTTGAGCTTCTCGCGCAGCGCCCGCGCTCCGTCCAGCGTGTAGAAGTCATGCACGTTCACCCGCCACTTGGGTCCCAGCATGCCCGCCGTCTCCTCCGGTGCGGTGCGGCAGCCAGTGGCGACGATCAGCAGATCGTATTTCAGCGTGCGCCCGTCCTTGATCGTGACGGCATGGTCCTCGGGAATGATTTGATCCACCTCCGCCTGCATGAACTCTACACCTTCCGGAATGAAGTCGCGGGTCTTGCGGATGATCTCGCTCTCCTCATACTTGCCGAAGGGCAGAAAGAGCAGCCCTGGCTGGTAGAGATGCCTGTCCGAGCGGTCCACCACCGTCATGCTCCATTCGGAGACAGGCAGGTGCCTGCGCAGGTTGTTGGCCATGATTGTGCCCGCAGTGCCGCCGCCGAGGATAAGAAGGTGCTTGCTCATGAAGGATTGGAAGGTTGAGTTGCAGTACGTCTATATGCGTGTATGAGTATATACAATAATTAATCCCAACTCATTTTTGTCATTCATGAACACTCACCTGACCGCCGATGAACGCGGCATCATCCTGCCCTGTCCCGCCTGTGGCACCTCCAACCGCATCGCCTACGCCAAAGCGGCGCAGCAGGGCCGCTGCGGCACCTGCAAGGCGGAACTGCCCCATGTGTCTGCGCCCGTCGAGATCACGAGTGCTGCGGACTTCGCCGCGCTGATCACGCAGAGCACGCTGCCTGTCGTTGTCGATTTCTGGGCCCCCTGGTGCGGCCCCTGCCAGATGATGGCTCCGGAGTTTGCCAAAGCCGCCGCCAAGGCCGCAGGCACTGCCATCTTGGTCAAAGTGAACACTGACGAGCGGCAGGACATCGCCAGCCAGTTCCGAGTTCAGGGCATTCCCGCCTTTGCTTTGATCAAAAACGGCAAAGTTGCTGCTCAAACGAGCGGCTTTCAGCCCGCTGATCGCTTGCTGGCGTGGATGAGGAACAACTGAAAGCACAATTTTGACACAGCGATTCCCATTCAAATCGCGGAGGCATTCTTCATTCTCACGTTTGAATTGAACCGCATTGATTCGAATGACTCCCGCCACACCACGCAGAATGCCATCCCGCTGCCTGCGGCTCGGGATCGTGCTGCTGGTGTGCCTCTCGGTGGGACTGCATCGCGGAGTGATTCAAGGGATTGCTTGGACACAGATGCTGGTGCATTACGCGAGTGAAACCACACTGCTGGGGGCTGTGGAGATGACCTTTGATGGCGAGCACCCCTGTCCGCTTTGCAAGGCGGTGCAGAAAGATCGTGAAGCCGAGGGAAAGCAGCCTCAGCAGGCTCCGCAGGCTGCCAGCAAGCTTCATGCCGTGCTGGTGAGCATCACGACACTGACCGCGCCTTCGGCGGATGTTTTTACCTTCCGCATGCCGCGCCAGTCGGCTGTGCAGCGATGCCAGGCACCGGAGAGGCCACCGCCACGATGCGGTCAGGCTTGAACACACACGTCAGCCGTTTGCGCTGAGTCACTGATTCCCTGAGCAGGACTACCAGGTCCCTGTCTCGACGGCACGCATGTCACATGCGTCTGCCTTTCATTCCTTCATTCCGTTCACTTTTTTCCATTCATGAAAACTTCCTTCTTTCTATTATCTCTCACACTCGCGGGCGCCGCCATGGCGCAGCCCGCCACCACTCAGAAGCAGGTGCAAAAACCGGCTTCTGCCTCCGACCAACCCACCACCACGCTGCCGGAGGTCATCGTCACCGACACGCGACTGCCTGCAGGCGCACCACTGAGCGCAGAAAGCGTAAACATCACCGGCGCGCGGGCACGCGGCACGGACGGTGCCTCCATGCTGAATCAAACGCCTGGTGCCGCCGTCATGCGCAACGGGCCGCAGACCGGCATCGTGCAACTGCGCGGCCTGAGTGGCGACCGCGTGAAGATCGCCATTGATGGTGCGACCATCACGCCCGCCTGCCCGAATCACATGGACCCACCTCTGCACTACGCTTGGCGTGGCTCGATGGAATCCATTGCGGTGATGGCGGGGATCACCCCGGTCAGCCAAGGTGGCGACAGCATCGCGGGAACCGTCATCGTGAAATCGCCCGAGCCGCGTTTTGCCAAGGCAGAGGAGCATTCCATCACCTTTGGCGAGCTCGGCAGCTTCTATCGCAGCAGCAATGACGGCTACGGGGCCAGTCTCGCGGGTGGGGCCGCCGATCAGAATCTCAGCGCCTCGTATCAGGGCTCCTGGGAACGTGCCAGCGACCTGCGCTTTCCCGGCGGGCGGGTGCGTGCCACGGGTTTTGAAACGCAGCAGCACCAGGTCATCACGGCCATGCGTCTTGGCCCGGGCGTGCTTTCACTGGACACCAGCTTTGTCCGCACGCGGGATTCCGGCACCCCCACCCTGCCCATGGACATGATTGAGGATGATGGCGCGCGTATCGGGCTCCGCTACGTCGGTGAGCATGAATTCGGCACCGTTGAAGCCCGTGCCTACGTCCACACCATCGACCATTTGATGAACAACTATTCGCTGCGTCCGCTGCCTGCGGGCACCATGCCCATGCAGGCGCCCGCCACCAGTGACGACTTCGGCTTCAGCCTCGGCGTTTCCGTCCCCCAAGGAAGGCACACAGTGCGTGCAGGAACCGACTTTCATCGCAACGAATTCGACGCGCATCAGCAGAACATGACCACTGGCGCGCTCCAGGACACGATCAACGAGGCCACCCGCACGCGCTGGGGCACCTACGCCGAATGGCAGTCCGTCTGGTCTGAAAAGTGGACGACGCTGATCGGCGTGCGCAATGACACCGTGTTCAGCGACGCGGCCAATGTCACCTCCTTCTTCGCGCCGGCCGCAGCAGATGCCGCCGCATTCAACGCAAGAGGCCACAGCTTCACGGATGTGAACTTCGATGCCGCCGCCAGCCTGCGCTTCACGCCAAATGACTGGAGCACCTACGAGCTGGGCTTTGCCCGCAAAAACCGCGCCCCCAGCTTGCTGGAGCGCTACTTGAGCGCTACTTGTGGACGCCGCTGGGGGCAAACGCCGGCATGGCCGATGGCCGCACCTACCTCGGGAATCTCGGCCTGGATTCGGAGACTTCCTACCAGATCGCCTTCACTGCCGACTACCATGGCGAGAAATGGCAGGTCAAGACCACACCCTTTTACAACTGGGTCTATGATTACATCCTGGGCGTGCCCATCGCCCGGCTGTCCGCCGGCCAGCCCGTGCTCCAGTATCAAAACATCAGCCGCGCCGATCTTTACGGCATCGACAGCTCCTTCCGCTATGCCTTCAACGAGAACTACGGCATCCGTGGGGATGTGAGCTATGTGCGCGGTGTGAACCGCAGCAACGGCGACAATCTCCATCGCATCGCGCCGTTGCGCGGTTCATTGAGCTTCGACAGCCGTTTCCTTGGCTGGAAAAACAGCATCGAGGTGGTGATGGCCGCCGAGCAGAACAAAGTGGCCGCCTACAACGGCGAACCCGCGACCAGTGGCTACGCGCTGCTGAATCTGCGCACGGGCCGCGAGTTTGGCCATGGACTCGGTCTGGAGATCGGTCTCGAAAACATCACCAATGAGCGCTACGCCGACCATCTCAGCGGTCTGAACCGTGTCGCTGGCAGTAATGTCGGCATCGGCCAGCGCGTCCCCGGCGCAGGCCGTTTCCTTTACGTCCAGATGAAGTTTAAGTTTTGATGCCATGCGCACGACATTCGGCGGTGCCTGAACGAAAAGGACGGGCACCGTCAATGTTCCGCCTGCCATTGGTGGCACCAGTGGTTGAAATCTTCTGGCCGCAGCCATTGACTTTTCCCCGTTTTTTCGAGGCGGGTCTTCCGCTATCTGGCGGGCCAGTCGGCTCCTGACTCGACCCATGACTTCAGCAGCTGGATTTCACCGGGCGGCAGCTGGTGCGCCGCAGCGGCTTTCATACTTGGCTGCATTCCAGAGAGGATGTTGAGGAGCCTGCTGCCTGCTGCGTCACCCGGCGCGACCAGCGGCGCTCCATTTCGAGATGAAAAGAAATCCTCACGCCGGTCAGCGCGGAAGCCGGAGGTCTGCCTTGTCGGCCCATGACATTTGATGCAGGACGCTTGAAACACGGGCATGATTTCCTTCCAGAAGTCGACCTTGCTCATGCGAGGGCTGGCGGTGACGGAGGCGGCATGGTCCGGCGGTTCGTTGAGCGGATGCAGCGGCACCTCTCTTTCCCGCACGCTGCGATGGGTCGCCAGGGCAAACAAACCTGCAAGGGTGAAAAGCACCGCCAGCGTCACCCGTCCGGCGTGCTGTCCACCATTGGCACCACCACCTTGAAAACAAGTGAAGCGATGGCGGATCATGGTGACGATCCAGTCCCAGTGAAGCACCAGATGAATGACAAGGACCAGCAGCAGAACAAGACTGGCCCAGGAATGAATGCTGCCCCACTCATGCCGCGAGAGCCCCCACAATTCGTGTGTTCGGTTTGTGGCTGGTGGCAGTGGAAAGCGCAGCACATAGCCGGTGGCCACCATCACCAGCAGGCTGGCGGCTGCCAGCATGTCGATGAGCAAGTTGAAAGGGCCCCGGCTCAAGTCAGTGTGGTGAGCTGGCTGCGGTGTTGAGCGATGGCAGCTGGTGGAGGAGGAAGGGGTGTTTCACCTTGATTGGATTCGTGAAGGAAAGAAACGCGGCGTGCGGGCTGCATACTCTGGATAATTGCTGAATTGCAGGGCAAGCAACCGTTCTTCATGCGCTGCCTTGGCGTTAAAGAATACCCAAAGCATTCCGAACAGAACGAAATGCAGGATGCTCGCCGCCGCTATCGCTATGCCAAGAGCCCAGATGAGCAGGCCGCTGTAAACCGGGTGCCTGACGCGGCGATACATTCCGTCCACGAGCAGCGCGGCTCCCCTACGTGGTGAAGGCATCGGCGTGAGTGAGCGCCCCGCATGCAATTGCCAGCTCGCCACGCCCGACAGGACCGGACCGACGATGCACAGCAGCCACCCCAGCGGGCGCAGTGGCGCGACAAACGGCAGAAGCCCGAAAGCAGGCATCATCAACAGCGCCGCGAGCAGAACCAACTGCACGGTCACCCATGTCAGGTCTTTGAGCGCGGCGGATTTCATGAGGTTTCGTTCTACTTCCGCCGGAACTTCACGAAGTAATTCTCCTTCAGCACATCCTTCACCTCGTCGATCTTTTCGAAACCGGCGGCGGTGACTTCGGCCTCGAAAACCTCCTGTCCGGCGCGGACGTGGCCCATCACGAAGTCGCTGCTTTCGCCGGGGATGCGTTTGAAGTCGATCAGCACCAGCACGCCTCCGGGCTTCAGTGCCTTGTGCAGCGTGGAGAGGCTGGCCTGCGGGAATTCAAAATGGTGATACACATCGCAGATGAATGCGAGATCGACGCTGGCCTCCGGGAGCTCGACGCTGCGCCCCGTGCACTGGATCGTCTGCACATTCGCCGCATGCGCCTTCGTGGCGCGGGCCTGGATGTGTTCGAGGAAGTTCTTCGCGATGTCGACCGCATAGACTTTGCCGCTCTCTCCAACAGCCTGTGAAAACGGCAGCGTGAAGAGTCCCGTGCCCGCGCCGATGTCCGCCATGGCCATGCCGGGTTTCAAGCCGACGGCGGCGGCGATCTTCTCCCGCTGGTGGTAGATTTCGCGGCTCTCGGTCTCAAACTTCTGCGTCCACTCACCCACCTTGAGCTTGGGATCGAGGAACTTGTCGTTGATGCCGGGTTTGACGCTCGCGTCTTGGGCGAAGCTGGTCGTGACGAGGAGGCAGAGAAGCGGAAGAATGCGTTTCATGTGCAATCGGGAATGGGAATAATAGATCGCTTGGGGCTCATGCCATCTTCCACATCAAAGATGCGGTCAACGAGCGCTGTTCATGGCAGTGACGGAAGAGTCCAGCCTGGAGAAGGGTCTGCCAAAGGAAGGCCGGTTCATTGGCGCGGCTTTTGCGGCGGCGCGTCCGGGGGCGGTGCGTGTGATTTAAAAATCAGGCGCAGCATCTTCACGTTGATCACAAAAAAGCGCAGAAGCTGATAGGGCGCAAACGTCCGCCAGAATCGCGTGAGCGGGGTGGGAACGGTGGCGTAGGCGACGGGACTGCTGATGTCGGTGGGTTTCATGGTGGGTGAGGCGGGAAGCGATCACTCGGGAATCAATGACCAGAAGGGGAGGCATTTGGCCTTGTAGATGAACATGTGGTGCAGAAGATGTTTGAGCCAGTGCCCGGCCAGGCCGATTTCCCCCGTGGTGTAGGCGAGGTCCCGGCCGAACTCGTAGTGCTCGTAGTCCGGAACGAGCGGATACAAGGTGATCGTGGCCGCCGTTCCGCTGAGCAGTCCTTTGCCAGCGGAGGCGACGCAGGCGGCCCCCATGGTGGCAAAGGGGGCGCGATGCAGGGGGGACTCGCCACCGTGGCGGATGCGGTCGGCGATGGAGAAGGCCACCGTGCGGCCCATGATGCCAGCGGTCATGCCCGTGCGTGGAACGGCGGGCGCGACGAGGGTGCCCTTGGGCGAGCGGAGCGGGCGGGAGACCGCATGCGGCGGCGCAAAGGCAATGCCTGCGGCGAAGACATTGGCATAGGTTGGGTTCTGGTAGGTGGCCGGCCAGTCGCGTGGGGACCAGTCTTCAAACGGACGCTCCGTGTAGTCGGCATCCACGCGCATGAAGCCGTTGGGAGCAAAGAGCTGCGCCGCGATGTCAGTCCCGGCGCGATTGATGGCCGCCAGCCCCACGCCGCGAAAGGGTGGGAGGAGCATGGCAAAGTCGAACGCGATCTCGCGTTCCAATCCCTCGACGGTCTCATAGGCGAGCCTGCCGGCGCTGACTTGCTGGACGTGCGCGCGGTTGATCCACTCGACGCCGCGCTCCACGAAGAGCGATTCCGCAAACAGTCGGCTGGGGGTCACGTAGCCGCCGCGCTTGAGGTGCAGCCCGCCCATGCCGAAGTCGCCCAGTTCGTTTTCGTTGGTCAGGAAAATGATCCGCGCGCGTTCGCGCACCTTGTGGCGGCGCAGCTCATGCTCGACATTGAAGACATACTCAAAGGCGGCTCCCTCGCAGGTGCAGGTGCCGTGCCCCATGCCGATGATCAGCGTTTGGTTTTCCCCGCGCTTCATGCGGTCGATGCTCGCGCGGAAGGCGCGGGCTGCCTCGACGGCGTGGTCGGCGGTGCAGACGGACCAGCTGTGGCCTCCGTGCGGCCCGAGTCCGGGGGTCGCTCCGAAGTTGAGTTTCGGACCGGTGGCGTTGATCAGGTAGTCGTAGGTTTCACGGCCAGGGGCCGCCTCGGTCGCTGCTCCGGAAACGGTGTATTCGACATGCGGCCTGGGCAGTTCTTCAGTGCCTTCCGGCCGGATGACGGTCGCCCGCCCCTGCCTGAACTCAATGCCCTGCCGCGCATACACGGGCGCGAGTGGAAAGACTACTTCGCGCCGCTCCATCGAGCCCACGCCCACCCAGATGTTGGAGGGAATCCAGTTCCACTCCGGCTCAGGAGAGATGACGACAATCTCATGGCTGTGTCCGACTTTTTTGCGCAGCAAAGTTGCGGCGGTGTGGCCGGCGATGCCAGCTCCTAGAATGACAGTTTTAGCCATGACGTTGGACGGTTGGATGGTTTCAGTTGGAGCCTTGGGGCGGACCAAGCTGCTCCTGGCCCGGTCAGTGATGTTCGGCAAAGCCGGTCACTTCAGCGCGGCATCGAGCGCGTGCAGTGCCTGCATGATGCGCTCGTGATGCGCTTTGGTGGCCTCATGCACCTGTTTTTGTTTAGCATGGTCTGCTTCGGCGTGCTGGTGTGCCGAGGTGGGCGCGTTGCCTGCTTGCTCGTGGTCGGCAATCTCGTGTTCGTGTGCGGCGATCTCCGCCTCATGCGCGCGGATGCTCGCCTCGTGACTCGCGAGCTCCTCCTGCGCCCGTTTCAAGATGGCTGCGGCTTCCTGGTGATCGGCAGACCACGCGGCGTGGTCGCTTTTCCATTGGGCGTGATCCAGTTTGTCCTGGGCGTGTTCGGTGGTGGTCGTGTTCATGGTGAGATGCAGAGAACGGATGGTTTCGTAAAAGTGCTGGCCGGGAAATTGACGTCGCGGTGTAAAGGTGGGCCAATCTTGCGCGCCCAATCACCCGCTTCACCTCCACCGGTGCTTGAGGTAAGGCAGGTTCAGCACAGCGTGTGGGCTGCGATGGAGATCCATCTCATGAGCACGTCAGGCTGTGTCTGACCTATGCGCTTTGCCATGGGGTGAACACCCCGCATGTCCTGACTGCCTATGAATTCTGGGAGGCGTTCCAGGTGCGCCATGAGCCGGCGAGGTTGCGCACTTTGAATCCGTGCTGCATGAGCAGGCGGCATGCGAAGTAGCTGCGCTGACCGCTCTGACAGGAGGCGATGATCTCCTTGTCCTTCGGCAGTTCGCCCAGGCGTCCGCGCAGTTCGTCCAGCGGGATGTGCATGGAGCCCGGGATGCAACCCTTGGCGCGCTCGTCGGCCCGGCGCACGTCCAGCACAAGCGTCTTGTCAGGATCAAGCGTGGCAATCTCATGCCACTGCGCGAGCACCACATCTCCTGCGAGCACGTTTTGCGCGGCCATGCCGGCGAGATTCACGGGATCTTTGGCGGAGCCAAACGGCGGCGCGTAGGCGAGTTCCAGCTCGGCCAGATCATCCATGGTCATGCCGGCTTTGAGCGCGGTGGCCAGGACATCGAGGCGCTTGTCCACGCCATCGCGGCCCACGGCCTGAGCGCCGAGCAGCTTGCCAGTGCCTGGATCGAAGAGCACCTTCATCGCGATGGGTTCCGCGCCGGGATAATAGCCTGCATGCGAGGCCGGATGCAGATGCAGCGCCTGGTAGGATCTGCCAGCAGCACGCAGCGTCTTTTCGTTCGCGCCGGTGCAGCCTGCGGTGAGGCCAAAGAGTCGCAGCACGGCCGTGCCCTGCGTGCCGTGGTAGGCGGAACTGCGGCCCATGATGTTGTCCGCAGCGATGCGGCCCTGGCGGTTCGCCGGACCGGCCAGCGGGATCAGGCTCCACTCGCCGGTGATGACATCGCGCACTTCCACGACATCGCCGACGGCATAGATCGCCGGATCGCTCGTCTGCATGCGCTCATTCACGCGGATGCCACCGCGACCGCCGATCTCCAGACCGGCGGCTTTGGCCAGGGCACTTTCAGGTTTCACGCCCATGCCGAGCACGACAACATCGGCAGGCAGACGGCGGCCATCTTTGAGGACCACGATGGAGGCCCGGGCGGGTTCAGCGTCGGTCGGTGCTTCAAATGCAGCCACGGCGCTGCCGGTGCAAAGCTCGACGCCATGCTGCTTGAGCTCCAGATGCAGCCACGCGGCCATTTCGGGGTCGAGCGGCGCCATGACCTGCGGCAATGCTTCGACAAGTGAAACGGAGACACCACCATGCCTGACGAGCTGCTCCGCCATTTCCAAACCGATGTAACCACCGCCGACCACCACGGCCCGGGTGTCCTCGGTCTCGCTGATCCATGATTTGATCCGCACCACGTCAGGCACGTTGCGAACCACGAAATGGCCCTCGTGCTGGATGCCGGGAATCGGTGGGGTCAGCGGCGCTGCGCCCGTGGAAAAGACAAGTGCATCGTAGGGCAGCGCGTATTCGCGGCCGTTCGTCAGCTCGCGGACGTTCACCACTTTGGCCTCGCGATCAATCGACACAGCCTCGCTGTTTACGCGCACGTCGAGGTTGAATCGCGCGTGCAGGCTCTTCGGAGTCTGCACCAGCAGATCCTCCTCATTCGGGATCTCACCGCCCACAAAGTAAGGCAGGCCGCAGTTGGCAAAGGAGACATGGGGGCCGCGCTCCAGCACGGTGATTTCACAGGT